>POVV01000202.1_pt1 | contig 48329 bp, 42 predicted proteins | sample 1560271 | NCBI WGS metagenome assembly POVV01 (sample SAMN08337232, study PRJNA429181) | Bioreactor metagenome, whole genome shotgun sequencing project. | biome: cows' rumen and soil; feature: anaerobic; isolation source: anaerobic chemostat enrichment culture, galacturonate as sole carbon... | reverse complement strand
AGTAGGACCCGTTGAGCCTGTTGTACCATCTGTTCCCGTTGCTCCTGTAGCTCCCGTTGGACCCGTCGCTCCGCCTCCCGGTCCGGTAGCACCTGTAGCTCCTGTTGGACCCGTTGAGCCTGTCGTTCCGTCTGTTCCGGTTGCCCCGGTTGCTCCTGTTGGACCCGTTGAGCCTGTCGATCCGTCTGTTCCCGTAGTTCCGGTTGCTCCTGTTGTTCCGTTTATCCCCGTAGCTCCGGTTGCACCAGCTGGACCCGTTGAGCCTGTTGCTCCGCCTGTTCCCGTAGCTCCTGTTGCTCCTGTTACCCCAGTTGCTCCTGTAGCCCCAGATGCTCCTGTTACCCCAGTTGCTCCTGTAGCCCCAGATGCTCCTGTTACCCCAGTTGCTCCTGTAGCCCCAGATGCTCCTGTAGCCCCAGTTGCTCCTGTAGGGCCGGTAGTCCCAGATGGATCAGAATTCTCTATAGTAACAATTGCTGAACCTTGTGTTACGGTAATATCAAGGGTAGAGGATTGAAATATAATTCCTTCTTCATACCCTACAATTGCCGAGCCGGTGGTTCCTAAAACATTAAAAAGCGGCTCTCCCGAAACTAATGCTCCAGTAGGACCTGTTGTTCCTGTTGGACCTGTAACTCCTGTTGGACCTGTTGCTCCTGTTGGACCTGTAACTCCTGTTGGATATACCGGTCTAGGTGGATAAGGACAGGAACAATTTCCGCAGGGATTGCAATTTGATCTATTATTACAACTTTGTTGTTCTACATTGTTATTATTAACCATAATCTTAACCTTTTAAATATACTATTTTAATATAATATATACAATTCAAGCTATGTGGTTAATAACACTGAAACTTCGGACTTTCTAATACAAAACGCATTCCTGAATTTATATTAAAATTTTAATAACTCATTAGTACTTCAGTACTGATCCTACTGTCCAGGCTTCCTATAACATCCTTAGTGAATAGAATATTAGATCGTTACTCTGATGTAGTGGTAATTGCTTTATCAAGTTTAAATCTGGAAATTTCATTCCTAAGCGTTTCCGCCTGAGCAGCAAGTTCTTCACTGGCAGCTGAACTTTCCTCCGCTGTTGCAGCATTGTTCTGTACAACAGAAGACACTTGAGAAATACCCTCAGTTATCTGACCAATAGCATTTGTCTGTGCAGATGTGGCCGATTCAACATTCCTAATGGACATATTTACTAATTTTGAATTTTCAGCAACTATTTGTAGAACACCCGCAGTTTCCCTTGCAACCTGATCTCCCCTAGCAACTGCATCAGATGATTTATCAATTAATTCCACAGTTTGCTTCGCAGCCTCTGCTGATTTAGCAGCCAAATTACGGACTTCGTCAGCAACAACGGCAAATCCTTTGCCAGCATCTCCAGCACGTGCCGCCTCGATTGCTGCATTTAATGCCAGAATATTTGTCTGAAAAGCAATATCTTGTATTGCTTTGGTAATATTAGCTATTTGATCACTGGTGCTTCGAATTTCACTCATTGCCTCCTTCAGGTTATCCATATGTAGATTACCATCCGCAGCATTTTTAGTTGCTTCTTGTACATAATCAATAGCTTCATGAACATGGAGTAGGTTATTTTCAGATTCTTGAGCAATTGAAGTGATTGAAGCACTTAGTTCTTCAATGGTAGCTGCTTGCTCCGCAGCACCGGATGCCAGATTCTGGGATGCTGAGGAGACCTGCCCTGCACCGGCATTTACCTGGTCAGATGCGTTATGAAGCATAGAGAACATCTGATTCAGCGAGGTAGAGATGTTGAGCAAAGCATTTTTGATGGGAGCAAATTCACCTGCATAATCATATTTAAGGCGAATACGCATATCACCATCTGCCATAGTTCCAAGAACTTGAGTAATTTCCTGAATATAACCAATATAATGATTTAGCTGTACAACTGTACGGTTAATAGCATCTGCCATTTGCCCAACTTCATCTCTGGAATTAACATCAGCGGATATATCCAACTGACCATCAGCTATTTGATTGGCCGTTTTAGTCAGCTTCTTTAATGGAGCGACAATTAATCTTGCCACCAAAAGAACCATAGCAATAACCACAACTAAAGTGATAACAAATAGAAATATATTTGTTCTTGTGATTTTCGAATAAGAATCCATAAATTCTTTGTCAGGAAGCCCCGCTGTAATGACCCAGCCAGTCTCACCTACAGGTGCTACATATCCGTGTGTGTAAATACCGTCTTCTGTATAGTTGACTGATGCTGCCTGTTGTGTAAGAATAGCTGCACGAAGATTATCACTTACATCGGATTCTTCAACGCTTGTATTTACCATAGTACTGTCTGGATGAAAAAGTATCTGTCCGCTACCGGTTGTTAAAACAAAATAACCTGTTTTTTCTAAAGAATATGTACTCATAATACTGTTAAGTTGATCTAAAGTAAGGTCAAGACCAATAGCAGCAATTATTTCATCAGAACCTTCAGCATAAATAGGGACAGCAATAGTTGTTACCTGAACTTTGGAATTAATGTCTTCATAGGGCTCAGTAATGACTAATCCGCCCTTTTCTTTAATGGCACTATACCAAGGTCTTTCTTCTACAATATAATTTTTGTTTGACCCATTAGAGTTGATACTTTGTCCAGCATCAACATCTGCTAGAAAAATACCAGAGATATTACTGTCTTCCTTTTGAATACCAATAAGTGTGTCAATAACATTTTTGTAATATTCATGCTTGTCCAAGGGAGATGTAGAATCCGACTCTTCTACCATTTGAAGTATAAACTTATTTTTTGATAAGACATTTACAGTTTCCTCATATTTTTTTAGAAATGTACTTACATCTTCGGCGACTAACTGGGATTTGGCTTCAAGAAGACTGTTGGTAGATGTGGTAACGGTCTGCTTTACTGTTTTTGCAATAAAAATTCCAAGTAGTAAAAAAGAAAGAATTAGTGGAATGCTGACGAATAATAAGATTTTTGAACGAAGTGTTTTAAATCCTTTTAGCTTAGAAGAATTTTTTTTATCTCCTTGTACTTTTTTCTGGTTATCTGGTTGTATTTGTTTCATATTATGGTCTCCTTTATCTCCCGCTCTTTGGCTATGTATATTTGCTATAATTATATCATGAAATTTTCGTGTGACAAGATAATGTTATAATCTTACCCAAATATAATTCTCAGCTTATCATATCAGCTTAAAACAGAATGTCAATAAATAAAGTTTTGTAAACAGGAGCCATTTAAGATTAATTACATATTTACTGAAACGGGAATAGTTTTCCCAAATTTCAAGAATCTTAAGAAGAGTTAATATCCTTTTTTGGTATTTGGGAAAGTTGAAGATCATGTCCAAAATAGAAATGCAGGAGAATTAACGCTGAGTTGTACAGGTTCGCTCAAAAACGGTGTATCATCCTCTCCTATCATCTGAAAAATCGAATCTCCTATCTGCACTTCTCTTTCATTATCACTGTGAGCCAGGCTCATCAGCGTCCAACTCCTGACTGTTGATGATCTGATAGGTAAAAATTTGATTATTTGACATCTTTTCCTAATAATAGTATAATAACTTCCCTACCAACCGAAAGGTAGGCAGGGCGAAAGGGGGTTATACATGGAAACGAAAAATAAAATTATTAATGTAACCTATGAATTGTTTGCCACTAAAGGGATGGAGTTTTCACTCAACGAAGTTTCAGTATTAGTTGGAATAAAGAAGGCATCAATCTATGCACACTTTCCAAGTAAGGAGGCTCTTCTTTTTCAACTTTTTAATACAGAAATAGATAAATATTTTATTGTTATTGAGCAAAATTCTAATACATTAAAAGAATTATATTTAGGTATTATTAATTATTTTGGGAGTTCAAAAGAAAAATTGCTATTCTGGAAAAGGCTGCTTTTGTTTCCTCCTGACACGATGGAAAGTGAAATAAAGCAAAAAATATTAAATTTATCTGAATCGAGGTTCCAGAAGGTTAAAGCTTTGATTCAAAGTGAATATGACATTAACATTAAAAATGAAAAAGAAATTGAACTACTGACAGTTGCATTTTTATCACTTGTACATGGATTATTATCGAGTGAAATTATTTATTCTAAGTGTATCGTAGAAAATTATATTGATGATGCATGGATATTATTTGCAAGTACACTAAAGAAAGAGGTATAGAATTTGAAACCAAAATTATTTTCCATAATTAAACACAGGAAAAAGGAACTAACTCCACAGCAAATAAAAAATGACGTTATTGCAGGAATTATTGTTGCGATTATTGCACTCCCACTTTCCGTTGCGCTGGCTATTGCCTCAGGTGTAAGTCCGGAAAAAGGATTGATCACCGCAATTATCGCCGGATTTTTAATCTCACTTTTAGGTGGTAGCCGTGTGCAAATAGGAGGACCTACTGGAGCCTTTGTTGTTATTATATATGGAATCATCGCACAATATGGTCTTGAAGGACTATTGATATCCACGATACTTGCCGGCGTATTTATGATTCTAATGGGCGTATTAAAATTAGGAAGTGTAATCAAATATATCCCCTATCCAACTACTACAGGATTTACAAGTGGTATAGCTGTTGTACTGTTGTCAACACAAATCAAAGATTTTTTAGGGCTAAAAATTAATCAGGTACCGTCCGAATTTTTAGAAAAGTGGGCTGCATATTTTCACCATATTAATACCATTCATCTAGCTACAACAGCAGTTGGTCTACTTTCTTTGTTAATTATTGTACTTTGGCCAAAAGTGAATAAAACTATACCAGGCAGTTTAATAGCTTTAGTTGTCATGACCATAGGAGTACAAGCTTTACATATTCCGGTAGAAACAATAGGCAGTAGGTTTGGCAGCCTTTCAACAAGTATAAAACTTATAAATATTTCTGAGCTTAATATGAGCTTATCTGTCGTAAAAGAATTAATACGACCGGCAATAACCATTGCATTTCTGGCAAGCATAGAATCTTTATTGTCAGCGGTTGTAGCTGATGGCATGATTGGCAAAAAACATAATTGTAATATGGAATTAATTGCACAGGGTACCGCTAACATAGCTTCAGCACTATTTGGAGGGATTCCGGCAACCGGAGCAATTGCCCGTACAGCTGCAAATGTCAAAAATGGAGGACGTACTCCAATTGCTGGTATCGTACATGCAATTATGCTATTGTTAATTATGAAGGTGTTTATGCCACTGGCTAATCTTATTCCAATGACCACATTAGCTGCCATATTAATTGTAGTTGCCTATAATATGAGTGAATGGAGATCTTTTAAAAACATTTTCGCTTCTACAAAAAGTGATGTAACCGTATTACTTGTTACTTTTGTATTGACAATCTTGTTTGATTTAGTCGTCGCAATTGAGGTTGGCATGGTTATTGCAATGTTCTTGTTCGTAAAAAGAATGTCTGAGAACAAACTGATCGAAAATGTGAGCCACGAAATGGAAATGGTTTTAAGTGATGCGGACGACAAAGAAATGAAAGATCATATGGACAGTAGAATTGCTGTTTATGAAGTGAATGGTCCACTTTTTTACGGTGTTGTTAATACATTTTTAAATATACTAAATGAACTTCAAAGTACAACAAGAATATTAATATTAAGGCTGAAAAATGTAAATAGCATGGATGCAACTGTGCTTAATGCCTTAAAGCAATTAGAAAAAAGATGTAAATCGCAAAAAATTCTTGTTTTATATGCTGAAATCAAGCCACAGCCCCAAACTGTATTAAGTATAAGCGGATTTGCTGATAACATAGGTAAAGATCGATTTTTTATGACAACAAAAGAAGCTAAACAAGCGGCAAACGAAATAATAGCAATTGATTTTCAATCCCATTGTAATAGGCAGAAATGGATAAATAAAAATAAATTATTGGTTCATTAATCATAGTTCTAACCTTTAAGTAAATATACTCGTGAAAAGAATCTTTATTCAAATTAATTTGAGATCAGAAAAACTCTTTGTTTATGTTATTAATAATTAAACTTTGTTTTTTTAAACATGAAAAAGGAAGCTTCTCAGCTTCCCATGTTCAGCAATAAATTTAGTTTCTAACGCTCTCTGCTATCCTGCATAACCATGTGGTTTATGAGATATAAAGTATAGACATGGTTCCTAACTTCTTGGAAATCTTCTCACGCAGAAAAGATTCTGCTTCTGCGCGAATATCATTTCTATAACAGTATTTACCCCGACCCCGTCCAGTCATCTGTTCTCGGTCGTAAAGCTGTACGGCATTTGGGAACGCATCTGTATTAATGGCGTTTTGTACGAAACTGTATGTCATGAGTATAATTTCAATAAACCCATTCTTTTTTATCTTGTCATTTAGTTCATTTGAAAGTTGTTCTATCAATTCACTATACAGATGCCTCCAATTAGGAAGAAGTATAATAGGTGCAATCAACAGACCTACTGGATATCCAGCATCCGCCATGTCATTTACCGCACGAATTCTTGCTTGTAATGGAGATGTGCCCAGTTCTATTTTACTTATTATTTCCTGGGGATTCACGCTCATGCGAAAAATAGTTTTTCCCTTGTGGTCAAGGTCAAGTAACGAATTTACCATATCAAATTTTGTTGGAAATGTCAGATGTCCTCTTCCTTCACGTGCAAAACGCTCGATTGTATATGCTAAATTATCTGTAATTATATTTTCCATGACCAAATCACTGTTGCTCCCAATTTCAAAGGTCTGTTGTACGGGAGCTTCTGCATCTTTTTTTATGATTCTGTCCAACATTTTCTCTCGATTTACAAACAGACGTAGATAGGCACATTTATTGTAATTGCAAACCAAATAACAATACAGGCACATTGCCCGGCAACCAGAAGATGTGTAGGGTACAAGCCAGTCTGAAACTTTATGATTCGGCACATACCGATGCGTCTTTCTTATACCTATAATCAAATGGTTCTTCAGTTTAGGAAAATCACGATTGTCCGAGGCAGTCATTTCCGGTATGCGGTTATGATTCTCTATCTCTATCCATGGAAGATCTGCATATTTTTTTTGTAACATCCTGCCCAAATCATACTCAATAGCCTCAGGTTCATAATATACCGCATCAAATCGTATATTCATATTAAATACCTCCTGACATTTATTTTGCCATGTATAGAAAAAAATATTATACAAAATTAATAACAACTTCAATAGACAAATTTCTTTTATACGTTCTATACCCGTTTTGTGGTATGAAGCTGATTGATGTTTTAATCAAGTCGTTCTTTTTTTATCCTCACAAATTATGATTTATATTGACTAATTTAGACATGAACATCTATTTTAATGATAATCAGTCTTCTACAACTCTATTCAGATATACTGCATAAACAGCTAATACTACACATTGTATAATACTAATAATTATTGTTTTATCATTCCACTCATTTCCTGTTAGAAAGGTGATGAAATCATGGATGATATGCCAGATGATAGCTGGTATTAATGATTTCTTTAATACAGTAATTTGTGCGGCTACAATTCCGAATAACAAGGCAAACACAACTTGTAAAGCAGTATATTCAACACTGATTCCATTTGCTAAATTTGTTAAATGAAAAACTGCGAATAATATTGAGGAAATAGTAATCGCATACTTAACACTCTTATTTCTAAGTAATATAACGATAATCCCTCTAAAAAACAACTCTTCACTAATCCCTACAAAAATGGTAAAAAGAAGTAATACCACATAATAATTAATTTTTTCAGTTAAGTTAATTCCTTCAATAAAAGTAATCAATTCAATGGCAATAAGTGGTATAAACCACAATAAGTTTTTATTTAACACGTTTTGCTTCTCTATAATTGATGTGTTATTTCTAATTCTTTTTAATAACATAAGACCCACTACCGATGCTACGCCAAAAAAGATTGCGAGAATTTCATATCCGGCTATATCACTGGTAATTCCACCTATCTGTATTGTTACAGATGCCATTACTGGAAATAATACCATTAATACTGCATAACCAACACTTTTTAACAAATTCTTACTCATTTTCTTTCTCTCTCCTTTAATATCTTAATAAATCCCGTGAATCCCTGGGATAAGATTTCTCTTATCTCTTTATCCTGATAATCCACTTGTTTAGTGTAAATCATAGTAGCTATGCCATGGGTTAACAGCCAAATATTTCGTAGCAACAATCTACAACTTTCTTGAGATAGTTCTACTTGTTGTGACATTTGCGTTGTCACCTCATCACTTTCCTCATTTTTAAATAAATCTAATAGGCTTTCCTTTTGATAATATGTATCCATAAATAAAGCATAAAATAAGTGAGGGTGTTCTTTTGCAAAGTTGATATATCCTATTCCTAATCCAAGAAATGGAATTTCTATATCCCCCATTATCTTTGCTACAAACTCTTCATAATATTGTTCTATTGATAGGTAAACATCAATCATTAATTCTTCACTATTCTTATAAATACGGAAGATTGGTTGAGTAGAACAACCTATATAATTCGCTAAATTTCTAATGCTTATTTGACGAATTCCATTTTGATCTATGTATTCCCTGCTTTTAGAAACAATTATTTCTTTATTATATTTTACTTTGGGTCCTCTCATTATTTTCTCCTCCAAAAAACAAATAACAATTGTTATTTAATTATAAGTAAATAGTACACTATTTAAGAATTGATGTCAATAATTTTTATACAAAAGTATTTGTCTATCGTGGTAATCCCTATTGGAGGGATAGATATTTATACATAAAAAAACTTCCTCAAGTAAAATACTTGAGGAAGTTTTTTTCCAAAGCCCTAATAATCTTGATAGGCAATACAATTTAAAAGACCTTATGCTGTTTTCCTATTCCCTGCAAATGCAATAACGGTAAATACAACTACAAGAAGGAAAATTATAATAATTGAGAATAACATAACTCCCTGAGTATCGGTAAGCGCCCCTGATGATGTAAATATTGCTCCCCCTGCTGTTACAAGATATGGGCAGATTGTCATACCTGCATTCTGCATACATGTAGCTATAGAAACCGCCATACCTGAAGAAGATTGTGAAACAGCACCACCTGCACCGTTTAGTATACACGGCATACAAATTGAGAACGCAAGACCACACATAAATGCCCCAAGGTAAGACATTGAAAGATTGGTCGCATATATCATTATTAAAAATGACACTGACAAAAGCACACATCCGACAGTAAGTGTGAGTTTCTTAAAAATATCTGACACCTTGCCAAAAACAAAACCCATAACAAATCCGCCCAGCGCAAAGCATGCCAATGAATATCCTGCTGTTACGGTATCACCAAGTCCACGTTCTGTTATGAGTGATGATGCGAAATTAGCGTAAGTCTGTGCACCGGACATATAAACCAAAAACGCTATACACCAAACCCACATCATAGCTGTTGGTCTGAATTTAATTTTTTCATGTGGTGTTTCAGCCATAGCCGGCTGCTTGTAAGGTATACATACAAGTGCCGCAATCAGAGATATAATTGCAACCAAATGAACTAAGAATGCAATGTTCCATCCGATCTTCCCCAAATATCCAGATACCAGTGAAAAAAATAATGCTCCCAGCATCTGAAACGAGGTCATATTCCCCATCACTTTCGCCCTTTCAGCAGGATCCTTAAAATTATCAACTACCAGTGCTGGACAGAGGGACTGAATGATCCCAACACCTACTCCAAAGACCAGGCGCATGATTAAAATGGTTTCTAAACTGCTCATAAAGTAAGGAAGTGTTCCTCCTACCAGCCAGAATACAACACCTGCAATCATCAAAGTTTTCTTCGGAATGGAATTCATTAATTTACCGCTGACAAGTGTTACCAAAATAACGACCAGACATGGGGCAGAAATCAGGTACGCAACTACTTTAGTCTGCCCTGCTTCCGGAAAAGCGGCAACAATACTTGCTACATTACTTGCTACAGCTATGGCTCCCATCATCAGAATTGCACATAGGTAAATACCAATTTTTACTCTCCTATTATTGTCTTTTTTCATGTCTCATTTTCCTCTTATTTTCCTGTTGCTTTACAAAATGATACTATATATCTAATCTTAAATATCCAGTGCACGGTAGTATCCGTTTGTAACAGCCTCAACAACACGGCCGGGCTTAATACAATCACCTGTTTCAAATACACGCGGTGCTGCGTTAAAGAAGCTGTCTGCTGCTGCGCGGTCAGCTTTTACACCTGCTGCCAGCAATATATTGTCAGCCTCAAAAGTAACTTCACCATCAGGAGTCTTACAGACAAGTCCTTCATCTGTAACAGCCTTTGCTATTGTGTTTAAATTAATCTTAATATTACTGTCACGCATTGCTATTTTCATTGCATTTTTGTGCATAAAATAAGAATCTGCTGCCCAATCGTCTTTCATCTCGATAATTGTAACATCCTTCCCAATACTATCCAGGTAAATAGCGCATTCACATCCGACAAGACCCCCTCCAAGAATAACAATTTTCTGTCCAAGTACAGGATCTTTTTGATGAAGAGCTGCAAGACCAACCACTTTCTCACTATCAATCCCTTCAATTTGGGGGACAATGGGCTTTGCTCCGATAGCAGTTATGATGACATCCGCATTCTTTGCTGCCGCCTGCTCAGCAGTAAGTTCGGTATTTAAATAAACGTCAACACCTGATTTCTTCAAACGTCCCTCTAATACTTTTACAAAGTTGAACATATCCTGTTTAAAAGGAATATATTGTTCAGAAAGAAGCTGTCCGCCTAATTCGCCGTTTTTCTCATAAAGAGTAACCAAATGGCCACGATCTGCTGCTGTAATAGCTGCCTCCATACCACCCGGCCCACCACCGACTACAATAACTTTCTTTTGGGTTGTAGCTGGAAATGCACGTTTATTTTCTAACTCATTTCCAATAATCGGATTAAATGCGCAGCAAAATGTCCTGTTTGTTAAGTAATTGAAAAAACAGGTGTAACAGCGGCAACAACGATTAATATCATCTGCTTTTCCTGAAAATGCTTTCTCAGGAAAATATGGATCTGCAATTGATTGACGAGCAATCTGTATGATATCAGCTTTTCCTGAGGCAATAATTTCTTCCATCATATCTGGATCATTTAGTCCTCCTAAAGTTGCCACTGGGGTATTAACATGTTTCTTTATTTCTGACGCAAGATGTACATTATATCCATGTTCGATGAACATAGAGGGGTGAGTATATGTAAAAACTTCAAGGTCTTCATGAATACCGGCAGAAACATGGATAATATCCACCTTACCATCCAACATTTTAGCCATCTCGATGCCCTCTTCGATTGTATATCCATTTTTAGTATACTCTGCTCCACTCATGCGAAATTCAATTGGATAATTAGGCCCAACAGCTTCGCGTATTTTTTCTATTACCAGAATTGAGAAACGCATACGATTCTCAATACTGCCCCCCCATTTGTCAGTTCGGTGATTCATCGTTGGAGAACTGAACTGACCAAGCAGCCAACCATGCCCTCCATGGATCAATACCATGTCAAAGCCTGCTTCTTTCACCAGTTTTGCACCTTCGGCAAAACAATCTGCGACTCTGTAGATATCCGCCTCTGTCATACTGCGAACCTGAAGTCCTTCTGGGTTTACTTCATCATTTGGTCCGATTAATGTACCATCAGCATTTCCATGCCCACGTGCATTTCCATATTTTCCTCCATGGGCAAGTTCCATTACTGCATTGCAATTGTGATGATGCATTACATTGGCAACTTCCTTTAGTGATGGGAGGGACATTACATCATAAAGTTTTATTTCCTTAGTGTGTGTACGACCAATAGCATCTACAATGCCAAGACCAATTGCTACACTGGCCAGACCGCCGCGTGCACGATTTTCATGAAATGCAATGTCCTCTTTCCTCATATTGCAGTCCGGGTCCAATTCAGGATTAGACATGGGAGCACCAAAAATCCTGTTTTTAAACGTAACTCCATTAATCTTAATAGGGCTTGCAAGATGTGGGTAATATTTGTTCTCCATTGATTTTTACTCCTTTTCTTATTTTAAATTGATAATTTATTGACAATTAAAGTATATATGTTAAAATCAAATCGGAAAAGCAGAAAAATCATTGTATCAATACAACCAAAAGGATGTATACAATGGATTGTTTCATGAGTATACACACTGTTAATGCCTTATATTAAAACGATATTCAAAAAAGCGATAAAGGAGAATGCGCTATGACATTCAGACAAATGGAAGTCTTTATAGCGGTATGCGAGTGCAAAAGCATTAATAAAGCATCTATTACACTTCATGTATCCCAGCAAGGCATATCAAAAATAGTTCAAGCTTTGGAGGAAGAGCTTGGATGTCAATTGCTTTACAGACAAAATAGTGGTGTATCCCCTACACAATATGGCGTATATTTTATGGATGAATGTCGCACTATTTTGGAAAGGAAAAAATATATGTGTTCCCATATTTCAGAGATAAAGGATTTTCCTCAAGAAAATATTTTTCTAGGTATGGCCTTTGGTGTTGTCTCTGCCCTTCCCTATAAACTAATTTCCAATTTTGAAAATACACATTCTTATGTACATATTGAATATACAGATCATGCAGATTTTTATCTGGAAAAACTATTAAAAAAAGATGAATATGATTTTTGCGTTACAACAGGCATCCTGGATACAGATCGTTTTTCTACTGAATGTTTAATTCAAGAACATGTGTATCTGTGTATTCCACGGACACACGAATTATATCGCAAAAAACATATTTATTTAGATAATTTAAAATGTCAACGATATGCTATGTACAGCACTGAATTTCACATACGGCATAATTTTATTGCTACTTGTAGAAATGCAGGATTTAATCCTATCATTGACGTTTCCTCTGGTGATTTCAACTCCTTAAGAGAAATTGCACTACATAACAATCTTCTGTTTGTTGTACCGGCACATACCATACGCCAGGATGATCTTAAGTTAAGATATTATAAATTCCCAGATGATAACTTTACCTGGGATGTTTATTTCGTAAAGAAAAAGAACAAAGAATTGACAGAAAATATGATGGCATTTTACCGGTATATAAAAGAACAACTCCCTACACTTAAGAACCCGTAACCATTCTATAACATATAAAGCTTTCCTTGAGCCAAAAGGGACGCTGATCATCTGACATAATAATCTGTACTGGTTTAGGTATATAAAAATCCCCGCAAGCATTTTTCTTGCGAGGATTTTTCTTTATGGGTAAAGAACACGTTAGCAATAAAACTAAGCCAAATTGAATGAAGGATATGGTTAAATATCCATGTCTCCAAGTCCAAGCGGGACATAATGGCAGTAAAGACACTTCTCCTTCTAGATTCGCATTCGCAACTAATTATCCGATATAATATATCAACAGTTGTACAGGTTCTAAGTTTCATAATACTTTTCTTGTTCTAATACTTTTGATAATGCCTCTATAACTAATTCTGTATTTATGTAGTTGCTATTCACAGAGGTGATTACACAACGTTCATACAAATCAATGCTTCACTTTTTCATTGTAAACTAACAGCAGAATAACAGAACTGCCGGACGTCTTCCTTTTGGGAACTAATACCGCTTATCCCAAAACTTATGTAGCAACGAAAAATATTCTTCACGGCAATTTATGATTGTAACATGTCCACCCGTTTGAAAATGATATTCGTTGGCGTTAGGGCAAAGCTCCAACATCTGTTTGCGCTGCATTGAGTTCGCCAAATGATCAGTTTCGCTGTCCACAATCAAAATATCTTTCGGCCTATCTCTATACGGCTCAGAAGTAAATATATGGCTAAAAAGAAAATCTTCCATGCAGTCTGCCATGATATAAAAATCCTGCTTGGTTATTCTTTTAAAATCATCTTTGCAAAGTGCGATTAATCTATCTGTATCTGTCTTTCCAGATTCCAATTGCAGCTTTGGCAAAAACGTTCTGCCCAGCCCATATGTCAATACTGAAATGGGAAGCACTTTAAGTATTTTACGCATTTTGCTATAAATCTTTACCTCCGAAGCATTGGTGGTATTAACATCATTTGGGCTCATGGAGGTCAAGCTATGAGAAAACACAATTTTAGCAACAATATGAGGGTACTCTTTTATAAGATTTTGAAGGTATACCCCGCCATTGGAATTTCCAATTACATTACACTTTGTTACTTGTTCAGTATCCAAAACAGCTTTGAGACCTGTGGCTGTATCCACAAACGAATGCATAGGCGGAACCGAAAGTGCTATTGTTGTAAATTCTTCTCGAAACTCCTCGGCTAGTGGGAGTCCTAACAAGTGCCCCGAAATATTTGAAAGTATCGCAAGCAGAAAACGCTTTCCATTTCCACTAACGGTGTATCTCCACTGGTTTCCATTTAGTGTAAGAACCTTCTCCACCGCTGTAAAATTTTTAAATTCGTATTTTTTTATAACAGAAATATTCATTGTGTTTCCTCACTTTCATGGTACAGTTGCCACATAAGTTTTTCAACTTCTTCAAATTCGTTTTCAATAATTAATTCATCAATCTGTCCTGTAGTAGCAAGTATGTTTAAACCATGCAACATTATATAAATGCGATTGCTTAACTGCATAACATGATTGGTATTTTTGTAAACCTTTTTGAGTATTTTGTTTATTGCATTTATTGTGTTCAAATAGGCTTCTTTCATTTTCTCTTTTCTGACATTTGCTGGAAAACTGAAAAAGTATGGGTAAAATATACAATTTAGCGTGTTTTCAAAATTCATCATGTCGCCTTTTTCAAGCTGGTGATAAAAGCGAAAAGCTTCCACTAAACTTTCAATGTCTTTCACTTCGGAAAATATCCCCCATACGTCCCGAGTTTCGTTCTCAACAATGTCCAAAAAGATCTCTTCTACCGAATGATAGTGGTAATAAAGACCACCGACCGACAATTTTAGCATTTCATTTATGTCTGCCATAGTAACGGCCGAGTATCCTTTTTCAATTATAAGCACCTTTGTTGCGCGCTGAATATCCAGCTTTCGTTTGCTTCCTTTTTTCATTGCATTTCCCCCTAAGCAAAAACCGAGTATTTACTCGGTTTTTTTATATTATCATATGTTTTCCAAATAGTCAATTAAATATATCGCTTTGATTGCAGTGTTTCTATTGCAGCAATTCCCCGTTTGACTTCGGGGCAACTTCGAGCTGTTTACAAACCCTCTCCTTTTTCCGTCCATTATAGTAAAATAAAAGCATAGAGAATTTACCGATGATGACGGGGACGGACCATAAGCAAATTAAGTTCCACTTAATTACCGTTGAAAATCTTTTACAGGAAGAACATTTTCTAAGAAATTTAGATTGTCTGGTTGACTTTCTTTAATTTACGAAGCGATAGTATACTGCTACTACCAGAACAATGACCGCCCATGGGTTAATCCGGTCATCGTGATAAAATATCTGCCACTTGAATTTTTGTTCGGGATTGAATCAAAACGCTGAATTGAGCAAGAAATACAGGTGAATATGGTTGTGCATCCTCATTTTCCCCAAAAATGATAAACTCGCCTAAAAAAGACACAGGAATTAATTTTCCCTGTGTCTTTGTCTTGTTCAATATGTTTAACCTAATTATTTATGAATCTATTTTATCCCACCGCAACTAGTTTGCCCGAAATGGCTTCATCAAAATCCAGTATCTCCCACCCAACAAGCATAATTTCAGTATGAAATTTGGGGAAGAATCAAAACTACAAATATTACATATCTCTACTCATCATCTGGGGCCTGTCCATCGTGGGCTGACCACTGGCAGTCTAACATTTGTAAATTTGTAAACGTAGCCTTAAATGATGAATTTTCAGGGCTGCAAGCATAAATACCAAATTGGATTTCATCTTTTGCCTCCCACATATGGCATATGCGCATTTGTGTGTAAACATTTCCATCTTGTGAGCATTCAATACAAAAATCATTGCCTCTACGACTTAATCTATACCACATTGATTTTATCGACGCATCAATAACGATGGTTGCCCAATCAGAATAACCTCTATTAGTGACAACACTTCCCAGATGCTGGAATTGTTTATTCTCATATTCAATAGAGCCTTTTAGCCAATTCTCACTATCTAAATAAAGCACTATGCCACACTGGTCAAAACGACTTTTACCTTCAAATTGGGTCTTGACTACAAAAGAAAAATACATTTCTTGTGTTTTCATTTGTAATACAGGAGCATTATCATTTCTAAAATGGTAATAGGTCCTTTGCCATAAATCTGTATGTGGCTTGGTAATTATTTCTATTTTATCCTCCCCAATATAAAAACTCTGTGGATTTCTTATCCATTGTAAGTTTTTCAGATTAAACAACATATTTTTTTACCTCGTTAGATTCTTATTTGTCAATTATTTCTAGTTATTAAATATAAAAGTTAGAATAAATGTAGTGCTACAGGTGTTTCAACTGGAAAACTGCACCGTTCAAGAAGAACTACTTCATGCCGATGCTCTTGTCTTATCACCTACAAATTAAATTTAACTAATATAACTATTATGCCATTGGTTACTTTGAATTTGGTAACAATTCCACTTTTTGGTGTATTTGATGCTTAAACAAACACACCGCCGTAATTTACATTGGTGAGATGTTCTTGTGCAAAATAATTATAATATTATTTACACAGAGGGTATTGTTATCATGTTCTGATTTATTAGTTTATATTCTTGATAATATCCAGTTCCTTGATCATAAACTTCACAATGTTCAACACATTTAATGAAATAGGGGACTAACTTTAAAAAGCATTCAAAAATGCTCTCATCATTTGATAAACTGCATTGAAATGACCAAGAACCCGTTTTGACATCATAATATCTTTCAAATCCATCTGTTGGTACCCCTAAAATATCTTGCCAATGTTCTGGCACATTTACAGATGAATTAGTAAAAATAAGGGATGAACCTTTAATATTTGAAAACGCCCTAAATTTTTCATATTTTCCTAGTTCCCACATTCTTGTAATAATAATAGTTTTAAACTCTTCTCTATAAATTCTCTTCACTACACCCTTAAACCGTAAAACTATATATTCGCTCATAATTCTTTTCACCTTCTCAAAATAATTATAATACCGATATACATTTCTTTACCAATTGTCGAGAGGTACTACATAAATGTCACATTTTAGGCGTTGAGTATATTAACTTAAGATCAATATGTTAGATTATAAACACCTAAAGTTGATTTAAAAAATCTATATAATTCTGTGCACTTTTTTCTATTACCTCTAGTGACGGTTCATATTCCGCTCCATAAAAGGCAAAAAAGGAACAATAATCTGCATCAGTATATCGGAAAGTGGTTTCAAAGGGCGTAAGCAGTTGCTCAAGAGTATAACTATATCGACCTTTTTCATTATAATCCTCTTTCTTAATTCCAGCGGTTACCGCTAGTGCCACCTTGCGCTCTGCCAATTTATTTCCACCACTTGACCCATATGCCCACCCATGGGTAAGTACATCATCTAGCCATTTTTTTATCATAGGAGGGCAACTAAACCAAAAAATAGGAAATTGCAAAATTATATTGCCATGGGATTCGACCAACTTCTGTTCCTGCTCTACATTAATGACACCGTCTGAATAGAGAACATTCAATTCATGGATGGTAAATAACTCCGGATACTTTTTAAGCTCTTCCACCCAACGTCTATTTATTATAGAACTTTCTAAATTAGGGTGACTTACAAGTACAAGTGTTTTCATATTATAATTCTCCTTTCAAATTTCGAATACTAAAATTGCTCTGTGCTATTTATTTCAACCTCATTTTTAAAGGTTAAGATTTTTTTTTCACTATTCGCTCCATACGTGCTGTACAAATAAACAGTCCTACCCCACAAGCAAGAAGCATAAATGGCATAAGAGAAAATGTGATTCTTGAAAAAATCTGTCCGAACAAAGGTGGAACTAGTGTAGTTCCAGTATAAGCAAAGGCCATTTGTAACCCCATTGTAGCCTGTGCATTTTTTTTACCAAAATAAACTGGAGTTTGATGCAAAAGAGATGGATATATGGGTGCAAGTCCTAAGCCAATAACAACATATGCAAACATTGTTACCTGAACAGGCAATGGAAGCATCAATATAAGTACACCTCCTATAATTAGAATAGTACCAAGACGAATTAATGTTTCATTTCTTAATTTTATAGAAATAAAACCGCTCAGCATACGCCCCATAGTAATACCTAAGAAGAACAGCGACACCCATCCAGCCGCACTTTGAGGCGAAACATTTTTTACATTAACCAAATAACTAGCCCCCCATAACATCATAGGTGCTTCTATTGATGTATATAGAAAAAAAGATAGCATTGCTAAAACAGCGCCTTTTTCCTTGAGTGGCGAGAATAAGCCTTGTTTTACTTTAATTGTTTCATGTACTTCTGTTAGTTGGGTAGACTGTTTTTCAAACTTCTTCCACATGGGTAAAGAACACATTAGCAACGCAACTAGCCCAAATTGAATAAAGGATATGGTAAAATATCCATGTCTCCAAGTATTCCCCAACTTTGTCAAAGTAGAGATAATAACAGGACCGAGCATGGCACCCACACCCCAAAAGCAGTGTAACCAGTTCATGTGTTTTGCGGCATAATGCTCCGCAACAAACTCATTCAATCCTGAATCCACTGCACCTGCCCCAAGCCCAAGCGGGACTGCGCAAACCATCAACCATATAAATGATGGTGCAAAAGAATATCCCAATAAAGCAACGGCTGTCATGAAGACACTTACTACAGTAACCTTGCCTGTACCGAAACGTTTAATAAGGTGGTGTGAAAATAAACTGGAAATGATTGTGCCTGCTGCTACAATCATAGAAACAAATCCAGCATTTCCTACTGGAACCTGATATTCCATATTCATAATTGGCCAAGATGATCCAAGTACGGAATCAGGAAGCCCTAAACTGATAAATGCCAAATAAATTAAAGCCAAAAAAAGCATATAAATTCTCCTTTTATGTAAGTAACGTTTTTAGTTATAATTGCTAATCTCTCAACGTATTCCTTTCTTTATAAGCGAGTAACGCTTGTGTTATTAACCCATTTATAATATCAGTTTCCAAATCACTTTGATAAACAATAGTTGGAAAAATATTAAATAGAGTTTGTGTTGTTATTCCTTTCCCGATTGTATCTTTCACAGAATCTGTGAAAAAATCACCATATAAAACTATACTTTTGGGATTAATAATACAGTTGAAAACGCTAATCAACTTAGCGATCTCCGTTCCTACCTCTTGTGGATTCTCATAGTCTATAGCTAGCCAATCAACACATAAGGGCAGTAAAGATACTTCTCCTGCAAACCCCAAATCTCCTTTCAATACTTTTCCATCAATAACAATACCAGCACCAGGATTGAAATATTGGGGGAAATAAATTCCTACAATAGCTGAAGCCGAGCCATTTTCTTTACTTTTATCATAACCAGCTACTGCTGCATTGACATCGTTTTCAATTATAACAGGTAAATTGTATTTTTCTTTAAAATAATCAGTAAAAGAAACACCTCTTAAATCTGAATAGTCATTAGTTAAAATAATCCCGTTATGTTCCACCCCAGGCAATGAAAATGATAAGCTGTTAATAGTTGGGTAGCTATGTAAAGCCAAAACAATTAAGGAATCAAAACTCGTAACCTGTATGTTTTCAAAACACTGTTCAGTTTGCCATACTATATCACCATATAAATTAGCAACGGATGCATGAATTATATTGATTCCCTTTTTTATCCGCGCGGATAATACAAGTACATGAGCATACTCAGCATTAAAGGTATAGAATTGAGATGGTCTTCCACCAGTAGATGAAAACATTTTGCCTAATGTTACTTCTCCGTTACTAACTAAATCATTTATCAAGTTCCCTACTGTCGCATAACTAAGTCCTGTCATTTGAGCAAGATCTTTAACTGTGGACGATTTACAAGAACATAAGTTCCACAAAATAGCGTCTGAATTATTTTTTCTCATGTCTAACATATTGGTACCCACAATAATTACCTCCCTTTAAATTCACAACCTATCATCCAATATATCAACAGTTACTTTGATTTTCAAGTTCCAAACGTACATACTAATGCTGATAACTAAAGCCTTTACTATATTTATTAGTCATTATAATAACCTTTATAATAAGTTCTGTTTTAATAGTATATTAGAAATATATAAAAGTCAATTAGATTATTATTATTTGTTAGTTGAAGATATTTTTACTCTTTAAAATAATTGTAACAATAATAAAATTTGGCTCTGTCACAGTATTGGGGGTTCTTTTATTGTGTATTTCTCGTTAATAAGTATTGAAGACCCAGCCTGTATCTGTGCACAGGCTGGGTCCCCTTAAGAAAAATAATCAAATATACTTTTTAACTATATATAGCAATATACTTCCGTTTCTCGTTTCTCATGCCTCACAAGTGTACCCTTCCCCTGCGCTCCTCCTTTGAATATTCCCTTTTAGTCTACATTTTAATTATAGGAATGGTAAACTCACATCCCCAAAATCTACGTTTTACCGTAACAATAACCATTTTTCAGATATAAATAATAAATATTAAGCCTTTCATACTATATAACGGCATTATACATCCATGCCGCAGTTCCCGTAAGCCTAGTAACATTTTTTCTAATACTAAAATTATTAAAACTATTTTTCATTTACATATTTATAGAATTGGTTTACTATAATCATACGCTGAAAGCTATTTAATGTTTTTTGACTAAAAGTTTGAATTCATAACATTTGTTAATATTATGATATATCGGAACATCATTTTAAAATTGTAAACATAGGGAGATTTTATTATGAAACTCAATTACAAAAACACAGTATATGCCTGCTTTGTAGGTTATATCGTGCAAGCCATTGTGAATAACTTTACGCCTCTTTTATTTTTAACACTTCAAAATACTTATGACATACCTCTATCCAAAATTACAATGCTTGTGACCATTAACTTTTGTTTACAGCTAGTAGTTGACTTTCTGTCTGCTGGGTTCATCGATAAAATTGGATACCGCGCCTCTGTACTGATTGCTCACATATTATCCGCTGTTGGTCTAATCTCTTTGACAATTTTACCGAGTTTGTTTACAAATCCATTTATTGGTCTGATAGTAGCTGTTATAATTTATGCTGCAGGCGGCGGTCTCCTTGAAGTTTTAATCAGCCCTATAGTTGAGGCATGCCCAACTGACAATAAAGAAAAAACGATGAGCCTTTTACATTCTTTTTATTGTTGGGGGCATGTTGGCGTAGTCTTGCTCTCCACAGTGTTTTTCAGCCTATTTGGAATTACAAACTGGAAATTACTTGCCTTACTATGGGCTTTAATACCAATTGCAAATGCTATTACCTTCGCCAAAGTTCCACTTGCCTCTTTGGTTGCAGCGGACGAACGCGGACTTACCATAATAGAATTAGTAAGACTAAAGGTATTCTGGGTATTTATACTTTTAATGCTTTGCGCTGGTGCAAGTGAACAATCTATCAGCCAGTGGGCCTCTACTTATGCCGAACAAGGCTTAAAAATAAGCAAAACAGTTGGTGATCTTACAGGACCCATGCTGTTTGCACTTATGATGGGATTGGCAAGATTGATTTACGGTAAGTACGGTGATAAGATAAATCTGAATAAATTTATGTTTTACAGTGCTGTTCTTTGTGTCATTTCTTATCTTATTACTTCTATTTCCCCATTTCCCATATTAGGACTTATCGGTTGTGGGCTCAGTGGACTTTCTGTAGGCATAATGTGGCCGGGAACTTTCAGCATGGCGGCAGCATCTCTAAAGAGAGGCGGTACCTCATTATTTGCTTTACTTGCTCTTGCAGGTGATTTGGGATGCTCTGCAGGGCCAACTGTTGTAGGCCTAGTGTCCAGTGCAGCAAATGATAACCTGAGAATAGGTATTTTTGCGGGAATTATTTTTCCAGTTGTTCTGATTATTGGAATTATTCTGAACCAAAAAATACAGAAAGCATAGTATTTCATGAATTTTTATATTACGTATACGTTTTATGATAGTATATAAAGATGCAGTGAAGCCACAAGGCTCTCACAGAAAGGGCAAAGTATGGTGACAAACAATGAAGCGTATTTTAATTGTTGAAGATGACAAAATGATTGCATCTGGACTTATCTATGCGCTCGAACAGGAAGATTATGCAGTTACCTGCAGAAAAAGCGTTAGAGAAGCCGTTGCGGCAATATCTAATGATAGCTTTGACCTTGCGTTACTTGATATGCAGCTCCCGGATGGTACGGGCTTTGACGTTAAGGAAATTCTCAAGGATACAGATACCGCCGTCATATTTTTAACCGTAGTTGATGATGAGGGTAATATAGTACGTGCATTTGAGAACGGCGCAGACGATTACATAACAAAGCCGTTCCGCTTACGCGAACTGCTTGCCAGAATTAAGCGCACGCTGAGCTTACACGAAAACAGATATTAGATAGCATCTGGGATACAGCCGGAAATTTCGTAGAGGATAACACTTTAACAGTGTACATAAAGCGTCTGCGGGAAAAACTTGGTAATGCCGTAAATATTGAAACCGTAAGGGGGATGGGCTATCGTGCTGATTAGAAAGCGTGAAATTGAGAAATTATCCTCTGACATTCGTCGCATTATAGATGGGCAAGACATTGAAATCCGCGATAATTGCAAAGGCGCATGGGGGATCCTAAAAAATGATATCCATACCCTCGCAAGCATCAAAAATGCTCAAGCTGACTCGTTCCAGCTTGAACGTGACTCGCTGGCAGATACTCTTGCCAATATATCACATCAGCTTAAAACGCCGCTTACCTCAATGATGATTATGGCTGACTTACTTGATACAGCACCACCGGAAAAACAGGCTGTATTTATCGAAAACATAAAAACAGAGCTCGCCAATATGGATTGGCTTGTCTCTTCGCTTTAAAAATGGCTAATCTTCTTCCAAATACGCACAATGTTCTTTCTTTCCATCGTCAGCAAAAATTACATAATGTACATGCTAATTTAATATAACTAATCGCCCACACTATTATTTTAAGCACTTACGCCTAAACGCTAACCTTATGCCATTATTTTATCTTAGCAGACATTTACACATAAAAAGCCCCGCAAACATCATATTTACGAGGCTTCTTGCATTTAGACTATCCCTTGAGCGCTCATGGCATCCACTACTTTTTCAAACCCTGCAATGTTTGCTCCTACAACGTAATTTCCTTTTACGCCATATCTTTCAGCTGCATCTGACATATTGTGGCAGATGTTCACCATAATCCGCTGAAGCTGGTTGTCCACTTCTTCAAAGGGCCAGCTAAGTCTTTCGCTGTTCTGTGACATTTCAAGTGCTGAAGTAGCAACGCCTCCTGCATTAGCTGCTTTACCTGGCGCGAACAATACTCCATTTGCCTGAAGATATTCTGTTGCTTCCAAAGTAGTAGGCATATTTGCGCCTTCTGCTACTGCCAAGCATCCATTAGCTGCCAGTATTTTAGCGTCATCCAAAAGAAGTTCATTTTGTGTTGCACAAGGAAGTGCAATGTCTACTTTAACAGACCACACACCTCTTCCTTCATGATATTCAGAATTTGGACGATAGTTTTTATATTCTGTCAATCTGGCACGTTTTACTTCTTTAATTTCTTTAAGTGCATCCACATCAATTCCCTCTGGATCATATATCCATCCGGTAGAATCACTGACTGTAACTACTTTTGCACCCAGTTCATGAGCCTTCTGTGTTGCATAAATAGCAACATTCCCAGAACCTGAAACAGCAACTGTTTTTCCGGCAAGTTCAATGTCATTTAACTGCAGCATTTCTTTTGTAAGATATAGCAGACCATATCCAGTAGCCTCTGTACGTGCAAGAGATCCACCATAGCTCAGTCCTTTTCCGGTAAGTACACCTTCTGACAGTCCACGGATACGTTTGTATTGACCATATAAGTAACCTATTTCACGTGCCCCGGTTCCTATATCACCGGCAGGAACATCTGTATCAGCGCCAATATATTTACACAATTCTGTCATAAAACTTTGACAAAATGCCATAACTTCCCTGTCTGACTTACCCTTAGGATCAAAGTCGGATCCACCTTTTCCTCCGCCTATAGGAAGCCCTGTAAGTGAATTTTTGAAAACCTGCTCAAATCCAAGAAATTTAATAATGCCTATATTAACCGATGGATGAAGACGAAGTCCTCCTTTGTATGGTCCAATTGCACTGTTGAACTGAACACGGTATCCTGTATTAACCTGAACCTGTCCATTATCATCAACCCACGGAATACGGAATTTTAACTGTCTTTCGGGTTCTGTCAATCGTTCTAACAAAGCATCTCTGCGAAAATTTTCTTCATTTGCCTCCACAACAACACGAAGAGATTCCAGTACTTCTTTTACCGCCTGATGAAATTCTGGTTCCGCAGGATTTTTCTTTACTACTAATTCAATAACCTCATCTACATATGACATCCTTTTTATCCTCCTGAAATATAAAACAGCGGAACACAAATGTGCCCCGCTGTTTGACAACATTGTCTACTCACCCATTTTAAAATCTGGTTGCAGTTTTGTCAATCATGAATTTCATTATTCCAGTAATTTATCTTATAATGCCTTATGGTACAGTGCCTCCAGATCGGCTACTACCGTCTCCCGTGGATTAACTGAAATATTGCCGCTTTTCACTGCATCTGCCGCCATTAGGGGTATCTGTTCCGGAGTAACTCCTACTGATGATAGATTTGCAGGAATTCCTAGTTCATTATTCAATTTTCTCACTTCTTCAACTAATTGTTCCGGAGTGAATCCAGAAATCGGATCGCTGCTTCTTCTGATATAACGATATATCGTTTCATAACGCCCCTGATCAGCTAGTGCATTATATTCGAGCACGAATGGCAATAAAACAGCATTTGCAGTTCCATGAGGAACATGAAAGAAGGCACTAACCGGATGAGACATTGCATGAACATTGCCAAGTCTTGCCCATGCAAATGCTATTCCGGCAAACATGCTGCCTGCAAGCATCGCTTCAGCCGCTGATTCATCATGCCTGTTTGCATAAAACCTTCGTATACTGCCGCCAATCAGTTCCATTGCTTTTTCTGCCATAGCATCAGAAAACGGTGAAGCTGCTCTGGATAAATATGCTTCTATTGCATGTACCAGTGCATCAGCTCCACATGCGGCTGCTACAGATGCAGGCATAGACATAATTAAGTCCGGATCTAAAATTGCATAAGCAGGAAGGAGTTCATAACTAAACACGGTCAGTTTGTAATTTCTTTCCACATCTGTTATAACAGAAAATGCCGTTACTTCACTTCCTGTTCCTGCTGTTGTAGGTATTGCAATTAATGGTACAACTGGCCCTGGCACTTTATCAGCACCTTCGTATTCACGAATATCTCCTCCATATTTTGCAATAACAGCAACAGCTTTTGCTACATCCATAGGACTTCCCCCTCCAAATGCAACAATACTGTCAGCCTGGCATTGCTTATAGACCTTTGCGGCAGCTTCAACAGTAGTGACTGACGGATTTGCTTCAACGTCTGTAAACACTTCACATTCTATTGTAGCAGCCCCGATAAGATCCTTTACTTTATCAACCATACCTTGCCGTTTCAAATTTGGACCAGAAATAATCAAGACTTTCTTTGTATCACAGTTCTTTAACAACTCCGGAAGACGAGTTAGACTGTTATGACCAAATATAATATTTTGTGGAACTGTAAATGTAAATTCTTTCATGTGTATTTTCTCCTTTGGGTTATCCTGATATAACGTAAAAAGACGCCATGAACAACTGTTCATGGCGTCTTTGCCATTTCTTCTGCTTAGTATATACCTGTTTTTTTTAAACGTCAAGTTTTTCTTTGTATTCATTCTCGTCGTTTTTCTTATCGCTTTCAGGAGCCTGGATACCTTCCCTTTTTTCCCGATAAAATGTTCTAATGAAATCTACTGCATACATTAAAATCAGCAAAGTGCCTGCAATTCTACCAATCCGAAAAGGTATTGCATTTACAATTCTTTCTACAAATCCATGCAATATACCAAATAGAATCAGTGTATACAACCCCCATGCCAACGTGCTTTCCAGGCATAAGATACCTTTATAATTAAAAGGTTTCTCTGTATAATCCCACCAGATCTCTCCAAATAATTTTTCCATAATTCTTGCGGTAATCCACTCAATTGTTGTTGCAAGTATTGCTCCCAGAAAGAAAAGCAATATACGATTCTCACTATAAGGACTCAGCAGAAAATACACGGTAAGTGCCCCCACACCGTAAATCGGGCATAGCGGAGTTTTTGCAAATCCTCTGTTAGTTAATTTTCTGTTACAGAGCGACATATATACAGACTCAACAAACCAGCCCAAAACACTGTATGTAAGAAACCACAGTACTACATGATAGATGTCATTTCCGAATATCATCCCGTTCCACATTTTTACTCTCCATTCATCTTACATAATATGACCAAATGTTACATGCCATATCATATCACAGCTGTGCAGACATTTCTATGAACTTTGGAAACTCTTAAATAAATCTTAAACTTTTTAAATACTGTAAGTACTTTTACATAAAAATAGAGTGTCTCTCAACACTCTATTTTTCTGCACATATTAATTATATTTACGTTTTCTAGCAGCTTCAGATTTTTTCTTACGTTTTACGCTTGGTTTTTCGTAATGTTCTCTTTTACGAATCTCCTGCTGAATGCCAGCCTTTGCACAGTTTCTTTTGAATCTGCGTAAAGCGCTATCTAACGTCTCGTTTTCTTTAACGATTACATTTGACATAGTCTCACACCTAACCTCCCCTCCAGCCTTGTATTGTGCATCATACGACTGTTCGGGTATATTTATTGCACTACAAAAGATTATATCATATTTTCGCTAAACGTCAACCATTTCCAAGAAAAAAACTAAGAAAGTTGTCCGTCCAGCACTTCGACCGCTTTAATCAACGCTTCTTTAATGCCTGCCGGATTCTTTCCGCCCGCCTGAGCCATGTTTGGACGACCGCCACCGCCGCCACCAACCAAGCCAGCTATTGCTTTAATAAGATTACCTGCATGAGCGCCCTTTTTTATTGCACTTTCAGTAGCTGTAACCATAAGGTTTACTTTGTCTTCGTCTGCTGATGCCAGCACAACCACGCCGTCTCCCAGTTTTTCTTTCAACTGATCTCCCAAATCACGCAAACCAGCCATATCAACACCTTTTACATCTACAGTAAGAAGACTTGTCCCTTTTATATCCTGCACCTGATCCATTACATCACCAATGGCGTCCTTGGCAAGCTGACTTTTTAAACCTTCTATTTCTGCATGAAGGCTTTTGTTTTCCGCAGTAAGATGAGAAAGCTTTTCGGCAAGAGCATCCGGAGTTGTTTTAAGCACTCTAGAAGCCTCATACAAGCGTTCTTCAAGATGATTGTAATACTTTATAAGCCCTTTGGATGTTAATGCCTCTATTCGTCTAACACCTGCTGCTACACCAGATTCAGATATTATCTTAAAAGCCATGATCTCACTTGTATTTTTCACATGTGTTCCACCACAAAATTCAACAGAAAAATCGCCCATGTTTACTACACGCACAATATCTCCATATTTTTCGCCGAAAAGTGCCTGAGCTCCCGTTTTTTTTGCTTCTTCAATAGGCATATTCTGAATGTCTACAACAAGAGATGCAGCAATATGATCATTTACGATATCCTCTACCTTAGATAATTCTTCCTGACTCAGGGCAGAAAAATGAGTAAAGTCAAATCGAAGTCTGTCTTCATTCACACTGGAGCCTGCCTGTTCCACGTGATTGCCTAAAACTGTTCTAAGTGCTTTTTGAAGTAGATGAGTCGCACTGTGATTTCGTGCGGATAACGCGCGTTTTTCTTTATTTACAAATAAATTTGCATTGGTCCCGGTCTGGATGAATCCTTTCACGACCTTCCCTGTATGTCCTATTTTGCCACCCTTTAACTTTAGTGTATCTTCTACAAAAAAATCACCATCTGACGTCTGAATAATACCGGTGTCCGCAGCCTGACCTCCGCTGGCAGCATAAAATGGTGTTTCCTCAACAATAACAGTACCCTTTTCTCCTTCAGCTAACGCTTCTACAATCTCCGTCTCAGAAGTTATCACGGTTATAGCAGAAGTATAGCTTAAATTTTCATAACCCACAAATGAACTGGTTATGGCTGGATCAATAGACTCATACACCGTAACATCTGCTCCCATGTAGTTCGTCACACCCCTTGCAGCTCTTGCTGTCTTACGCTGCACCTCCATTGCTGCTGCAAAACCCTCTTCGTCAATATGCATCTCTTTCTCTTCCAAAATTTCTTTGGTTAGATCAATAGGAAAACCATAAGTATCATAAAGTTTAAATGCATCATCACCTGACAAGGTGCTCTCCTGCTTTTGTTTCATCCGTGCTATCATGTCAGATAAAATCCCAAGTCCCTGATCAATGGTTTTATTAAATTGCTCTTCTTCTTTTGCAATTACTTTTAAAATAAAATCCCGTTTTTCTTCCAGTTCAGGATAACCGTCACGAGAACCTTTAATTACCGTTTGTGCAAGTTCAGCAAGAAAATACTCTTTTATATTCAAAAGTCTTCCATGTCGGCATGCTCTTCTAAGCAAACGGCGTAATACGTAACCACGCCCTTCGTTGGATGGCATAATTCCATCAGATATCATGAAGGTAACAGAGCGGACATGATCCGTAATAACGCGAATAGATACGTCGGTCTGGTTGCCCTCCCCATAAGGAACACCTGCAAGAGTGCTTACATGAGTACGCAACTCTTTGATGGTATCCACATCAAATATCGAATCCACATCCTGTACTACAGATGCAAGTCTCTCAAGTCCCATACCCGTATCTATATTTTTTTGTTCCAATTCTTCATAGTGGCCTTTACCATCATTGTCAAATTGAGTGAAAACATTATTCCATATTTCCATGTAACGGTCGCATTCACAGCCTACTGTGCAATCAGGCTTCCCGCATCCGTACTTTTCTCCCCTGTCATAGTATATTTCTGAACAGGGTCCGCAAGGACCTGAACCATGCTCCCAGAAATTGTCCTCTTTTCCAAATTTGAAAATGCGATCCGCAGATATATTCATTTTTTTATTCCAGATTTCAAACGCTTCGTCATCGCCTTCGTATACGGAAGGATATAATCTGTCCGAATCAAGCCCAACAACTTCAGTTAAAAATTCCCATGACCATGCAATTGCTTCAGTTTTAAAATAATCTCCAAAAGAAAAATTGCCCAGCATCTCAAAAAAAGTACCATGCCTTGCTGTCTTTCCTACATTTTCAATATCTCCAGTACGGATACATTTCTGACAGGTGGTAACTCTCTTTTTCGGTGGAATTTCCTGACCTGTAAAATATGGCTTTAACGGTGCCATTCCCGAATTGATGAGCAGCAGGCTCTTATCATTGTGGGGTACTAAAGAGAAACTCTTCATTACCAGATGTTCTTTACTTTCAAAGAACTCCAAAAACATCTTTCTTAATTGGTTTACTCCATATGGTTGCATAACCTTATCCTCCCGGTTTATTTATCTGAGGCAGGATGTTCTGCCTTTTTCGCCAGGACCGATTTTCTTGGTTATCCTGACGTTTTTCGTATATTCAACAGAAACAGAGTGGATGTACATCCACTCTGTGTGTCTAACTTATCATAGCATAGCTGAATAGGTTTTTCAAATATTATTTTAACTCTATTTCAGCCAATTCCTTAGGCGGAATCAATGTGGTAGAATGAGTTACATAATTAGCTAATGCCTTCTTGGCTTTTGGTACCGGAATGTTTGTTCCTGCTCCTGCAATGCATCCTCCGGGACATCCCATGCCTTCAATCAGACATCCGTTCATCTTTCCAGCTTTGGCAAGAGCAAGTAATTTTCTGCATTCGGCAAGCCCTTCTGCATGCTCAATATTAACCTCAACTCCCGGATAATATTCATTAATACATTTTTCTATGGCATTGGCCACACCACCTGCACATGCATATCCCCGTCCAGCCCCAGTGGCATCATGGAAAGAAGACTCTGATTCAAATTTTGTTAAATCAATGCCTTTAGCATCGAACATAGCTTGAACTTCTTCAAAAGTCACAACAAAATCAACATCACTGCGAACTGATCTTCTGGCCGCTTCCAGTTTTTTTGCAGCACAAGGTCCGATAAATACAACTTTGGCATTTGGATTTTCCTTCTTGATGGTTCTTGCCGTTGCTACCATAGGAGTCAGTTCCTGAGAAATCTGATCAATTAAATCAGGAAAGAATTTTTTCGCCATCATTGCCCAGGATGGACAACAGGAAGTAAGTAAAAACGGCAGTTCACCTGAAACCACTTTTTCGACATAATGATGTGCCTCCGAAATTGCTCCAATATCCGCACCTAATGCAACTTCATATACCTCTGAAAATCCAAGTTCTTGAAAAGCGGCTTTAACGTTCCTTTGAGTAATGTTATCTCCGAACTGACCAATAAAAGCTGGTGCTATTTCGGCGATTATTTCACCACCCTCCTGGAGTGCTCTAGTCAGCTGAAAAATCTGAGACTTATCAGATATGGCCCCAAAAGGACAACTCACCATACACATACCACAGGAAACACATTTATCTGTGTCTATATATGCTCTTCCATATTTATCTGAAACAATAGCATTAACACCGCAGGCGTTCTTACATGGTCGTTCCTTTTTCGCTATTGCATCATAGGGACAGACTGATTTGCATTTTCCACATTTAATACATTTTTCTTGATCAATATATGATTTTTTCCCTTCTACAAAAGAGACAGCACCTTTAGGACAGACTTCCTGGCATGGGTGTGCAAGGCAGCCTTTACACATATTACTAACTTCATACTTATTCTCTTCGCAACTTTCGCAGGCAGAAGGTATAACCTGCATAAGCGGTGGTTCATAATATTTTTCAGATATATTGCTTGATTCAACACCAGCTGTAAGATGAACCGGTTTATTCTCAGGACGCAGCGATAATCCCATAGCCAGCCTTAAACGTTCTCTGACTATAGCGCGTGAACGGTAAGTACTTTCACGATACTTCTCTGTGTCATCATTTACAATTTCATAAGGAATTGCTTCCATATCAGCCAAAAGTGTGTCCGCGTTGGCCTTAAATCCCAATCTTGCAACTTCTGTGAACACTTGTCTCCTTATTGCCCTGACTGGTGTCTGCAGTCCTCTTATCATAAGTTCTCATCCTCCTGAATTCTTTGAAAAAAGGGATGTCTCTGAAACATCCCTATCAATAGTCATTTGCATTAACACTATACTCTTTTCAAAAAAAATCGTCAATACTTACGAGTGTACTAAAACAGGTACATGTGATTTTATCTTTCTAACTGATTATGGAATAGTTTTTGTGCGTAATAAACTGACTGCATTGCATCTTTTCCATAAAAATCTGCACCAATCATATCTGCATATTCCTGATTTAATACAGCACCACCCACCATAACTTTGCAATCAGGCAAGCTATCCCTAAGTTTATGAATTGTTTCTTCCATACTCACAACCGTTGTAGTCATAAGAGCACTTAGCCCAACCAATCGAATATTTTCTGCGATTGCTTTTTCAACAATCAGCTCCGGTGCAACATCTTTGCCCAGATCAATAACATCAAAACTATAATTCTCAAGCAGGACTTTTACAATATTTTTACCAATATCATGTATATCTCCTTTTACTGTAGCAAGTATAATTTTATCTTTCTTTTCATTTATTTCACCTGCAGCAGATAATGACTCCTTTAATAATGTAAAAGCGGCTTTTGCTGCCTCTGCACTCATTAAAAGTTGAGGTAAAAAAACAGTACCTTTTTCAAAACCTTTTCCCACATGGTCAAGAGCCGGAATTAAATACTCATTGATAATATCTAGAGGCGCTTGTTTTTGCACCAAAATACCAGTAATATGATGAGCTTCTTCTTTCAACCCTTTTTCTATGGCCGTTCTTAAGGACATTTCTGTGTTTCCCTGAGAAGCAGCAGGGGCAGCAGTATTGGTTCCTGCATATTTGGAAATATAATTTTCGCAATTACTGTCAAAATTCATCAATGCGTGATAAGCATAAAAAGATTTCATCATTTCTTCTGATGATGGATTAATAATACCGGCACTTAAACCATTGAACATTGCCAGCGTGTAAAAATTTGAATTTACTATAGGACGATTAGGAAGGCCAAAAGAAATATTGGATACCCCGAGGACAGTGTTGACCCCTAACTCCTCTCGCACTCTCTTCAGTGCCTCAAGGGTAACCTTGGCTCCCTCAGGTTCTGAACTGATGGTCATGGCCAGAACATCTATTACAATATCTTTCTTTTGTATTCCATACTTTGCAGCCTCATCAATAATACGACGAGCAACCTCTACGCGCCCTTCGGCTGTTTGAGGGATGCCCTCTTCATCCAGTGTAAGGCCAATCACAACCCCACCATACTTTCCAATCAATGGAAAAACTTCATTCATAGATTCCTGTTTACCATTGACCGAATTCACCATTGGCTTACCGTTATAAATACGCAGTGCCTTCTCCATTGCTTTAATATCAACCGTATCGATCTGAAGAGGAAGACTGGTTACACTTTGTAGTTCTTCAATTACCTTTACCATCATCTCAGGCTCATTTATATCCGGAAGTCCCACATTAACATCCAGAATATGTGCTCCCTTGTCCTGTTGTATAATACCTTCTTTAAGGATATAGTCCATATCCTGTTCTTTTAATGCCTGCTTGAATCTTTTTTTACCGGTAGGATTAATACGTTCCCCAATGATTTTAGACCCTTCTCCCAGACGCACAGACTGCCCGTATGAAGATACCATAGTCAGTTCTTTATTTGCATTTGGAATTAAATTTAATGTTCTGCAATGTGTTGTCATTGCTTTAATATGCTCTGGAGTAGTTCCGCAGCATCCACCTATCACCGCCGCCCCTTTTGTCACAACCTCCTGCATAGTAAGTGCAAATTCTTGAGGAAGAACATCATAATACGTTTGGCCATTGGCCTGCTTTGGCAGTCCAGCATTTGGTTTTACAATAACTGGAAGGGAAGTAACACTTAGAATTTGTTCTAAAATGGGAAGCATCTGTTTGGGACCCAACCCACAGTTAATTCCCAGCGCATCGACTCGCAGTCCTTCTAAAAGGGCAACAACAGCAGGAACATCAGCACCGGTAAGTAGCTTACCACGTTCATCAAATATAGTGGTCACAAATACGGGAAGGGAAGTATTTTCTTTTGCTGCCAGAACCGCAGCTTTTAGCTCATAGGTGTCACTCATAGTCTCAATATGAATCAAATCAGCACCTGCTTCAGCACCATACAGCATTACCTCTCCAAATGTTTTGCAAGCGAGTTCGAATTCCAAATCCCCCATAGGTTTTAGTAATTTACCAGTAGGACCTATATCCAGTGCAATATAAATTTCTCTGCCCTCTGTTTTTGCTACAGAAGCAGCCCTTTTTGCATGATTTACAGCTGCATATACTATTTCTTTCAATGAACATGTATCATCATGGAACTTTAATGCATTGGCGCCAAAGGTATTTGTCAGAACAATATCACTTCCTGCTTCTATATATTTCTTATGAATTTCTGTAATAACATCGCCCTGAGTAATATTCCATGTTTCAGGCAGTTCACCCGGTCTAAGCCCCTCCGCCTGAAGTAATGTTCCCATACCACCGTCAAAAAATAATAATTCTTTACCTAATCGTTCTAAAATCATAGTGTATCCCTTCTATACGTACAGTCCTCTTTACCGCAGCTCTCGCACCCCTTGATGTGACAATTTACTTTCTTGTCGCCTGCCCCAATTACAGCAGTCACTGATTTAGTTGGTGTCATCATAAAACTATCTGTCATGGTCAGTCCGATTGTCTTCGCACAATCAAGCATCTGCATTAGCGGAGCTTGATAATGAATGTCAAAATCCCCATAACCGGGACTGAACCTGGGTCTAAGATACAACCCTTCCTTTTTAAGTTCTTGTCCAATATGAGACTGACAATTATCACAATATTCTTCCAACATAGCTGCTGCACATGCCTGAAGCACTACGGCTTGAGCCATATCTGTCAAAGATACACGGGTAATCAATCTATCCACAGCAGTGCCTAGCGTAGCTCCAAATAATACTATACGGGTACATCCATTTAGGTTTCTTCCAAGATTACGGCTCTTTATCTCTATTTTTCCAATTGTAAATGTATCATCCGAAATCTGTTTTAAATCAAAAATACGGTAGATGGATTTTTTGCCCGCAACTCCCTCCAGATTCCGAAAGGAATCTGAAATCAATGCAAGCGTATTACCATCTACCGCATGTTTACCATATCCCAGATAACGGATGGCTTCTTTCGTCGTTTTATCCATCTGTTAACTCCTAACACTTTACAATGTCTGATAAATTATTCATTATTGCTTCTGCGACTTCCGGTTTGTTCATGGAATAAATATGAATATTTTTCACTCCGTTAGCCAACAGATCGATAATCTGGTCTGTCGCATACGCAATTCCCGCTTGCCGCATGGCCTGTTCATTATCTCCAAATCGGTCTAAAATAGCTTGAAATCTTCTTGGAAAAACTGTTCCTGAAAGCTCACAGCTTCGTTTCATTTGTTTTGCGCTTGTTATTGGCATTATACCTGGCAAAACAGGAACTGTAATCCCAGCCTCCCGTATACGATATAAAAAATTATAGTGTATATCATTATCAAAAAACATTTGAGTAGTCAAAAAATCAACTCCCTGATCAACCTTTTCTTTTAAATATCGGATATCTTCTTCCTTGTGTTCATTCTCTACATGTCCCTCCGGATAACAGGCAGCTCCAATACAAAAGTCTCCATTCTTTCGTATTTCATTCACCAGCTCAACTGCATGACGGAAACGATCTTCTGAAGGAAAAACTTGTTCAGAAGGGATATCTCCCCTTAGTGCCAGTATATTTTCTATTCCCATTGTTTTCAAATTATTAATTACATTTCTAACTTCATCCTTCGTCGATGACACACAAGTAAGATGCGCCAGACTCTCTACATTCAAATTTTCTTTAATATGTTTTGCTATGGCCGCGGTGTTCTTGCTAGTACCGCCTCCTGCTCCATATGTAACACTGATAAAAGCAGGATTTAATTCTGCAATTTTATTCGTTGCCTGCAGTACTTTTTCAAATCCTGCATCTGTTTTGGGCGGGAATACCTCAAAGGATATATTTATTTTATCTTCCTTCAGCCTGTCTATAATTTTCATGTAGCTAATTCTCCTGTTCTGTCTCTTATATTGTGTTTTAAAAAAGCTCTTTTATTCAGCAATAAGGCTTTTGTATAATGAAAGATACTGCTTTGCAGAACTTTTCCATGAAAAATCCTTATTCATGGCACGTTCTGCTATTTTATTCCAGTCTCTTTTTTTATCATAAAAAATATGTTCTGCATAACGGATAGTATTTAACATTTCGTGAGCATTGTAATTTAAAAAACTAAATCCTGTTCCTGTTTTTTCAAATTCGTTGTATGCTTCCACCGTATCTTTTAATCCACCAGTCTCTCTTACAATAGGGATAGTCCCGTAACGGAGACTCATCAATTGACTCAATCCGCAGGGTTCAAATAAAGATGGCATCAAAAACGCATCGCACGATGCATATATCTTATGGGACAAGTCTTCTGAATAATAAATGTTAGCAGATACCTTTCCAGAATATTTCCACGCATAATGGCGGAACATGTTTTCATATTTAGCCTCTCCTGTACCAAGAACAACAATCTGGACTTCATCATGACACAACTCGTCCATGACAAATTCAACCAGATCTAACCCTTTCTGACCAGTAAGTCTGGATACAATTCCAATAAGCATTGTTTTTGTATTTTGCTCAAGTCCCAGTTCTTTTTGTAGAGCAAGTTTGTTAACAGGCTTGTTTCTACGGAAAGTTTCTATGGTAAACTTTTTATAAATTTTGGTGTCCTGAAAAGGGCTATACTCCTCATAATCTAGTCCGTTAACTATACCCCACAGGTCATTAGCACGTGCCTGCATCAATCCTTCCAAGCTTTCTCCATAGAAAGGGGTTTGAATCTCCAAGGCATATGTACTGCTGACTGTTGAAACCTTATCAGCATATACTATTCCGCCTTTCAGTAAGTTTGCGTTTTGGTATGCCTCCAGTTTGTCTGATGTAAAATAGTATTCTGGTAATTCTGTAATTTTTCGTACGGTATCTTTATCCCATACACCCTGAAATTTTAAATTATGTATAGTCATAATCGTTTTAATTCCCCGATAATATTCTCCCATAAATCTAAAATTATCTAAATAGACCGGTATCAATCCAGTCTGCCAGTCATGGCAGTGGATTAAGTCAGGAAGAAAATCTATTACCGGAAGAATACTAAGTACGGCTTTTGAAAAATAAGCAAATTTCTCAATATTCCATTTTGGATCCCCTTCATAGGGTGCAGAACCATTAAAATAAAATTCGTTATCAATAAAGTAAAACGTAATGTTTTCATAAACATAAGTTAATATTCCTACATATTGTTCCTGTCCAGCTATCTGCATATTAAAATCTGCCAAATAGTTCAGCATTGATTTCCACTGGGTGCTCATACAGGCATATTTAGGAAGTACAACACGTACATCTGTGTTTCTCTTGTCAAAGTATTTTGGAAGTGAGCCTACAACATCTGCAAGGCCTCCTGTTTTTATAAATGGAACACATTCTGAAGATGCAAATAAAATCTTTTTCATAGATACTCCTCCAATTTCTTCAGTACTTACTTCCAAGTCTTAGAGTTTTAATTATTATACCTCATTTTCTGTGCAAAAGAAAGAACTATCTGTGTTTATATTCCAGTTGAATAGTGTCTGCTATCAGAGCAATAAATTCTGAATTTGTAGGCTTACCTTTCCCGGTACTTACTGTATACCCGAAAAGTTCGTCCAGGGTATCAAGTTTACCTCTGTTCCAAGCCACTTCTATTGCATGACGTATTGCACGTTCAACTCGGCTGGATGTTGTCTGGTATTTCTTTGCAACAGTAGGATATAGTACTTTGGTGATTGCATTAAGTACATCCATATCTTCGACTGCCATAATTATTGCATCTCTCAGATAATGGTATCCTTTAATATGGGCCGGGATCCCGATTTCGTGCAGCATACTTGTGACACGATTTTCAAGTTCCTCTTCCCTGGTACAGGTGTTTACGGATATTTCTTCATTTTTCTTATCGTGGTTTTGGAACACTTTTCTTACAGTTTTAATACGATTCAGCAACATTTCATTATTGAAAGGTTTCATGATGTAGTAATTTGCGCCTTTATTAAAGGCATCTTCTGTAATCTTCTCTTGTCCAACCGCTGTAACGACAATAAAATCTGGGCGTTTTGTCATGGTTTTATCTTGATTAATGCGCTCCATAACGGTTAATCCGTCCATTTTCGGCATAATCAGATCAAGAAGAACCACGTCAGGCTGTTGATTCTTGATGATTTGACACATCTCTTCACCATTTTTAGCCTTTCCCACCACATTGAGTTCCTTGTCCATGTTGATTATTTCTTCGAGCAAATTCAGAATTCTCTCATTATCATCAGCGATGGCCACGTTCAAATGTTCCATAATCCCTCTCTCCTCTAAGGACCTGGACTGAGAAACGCCACGCGATTATTATATCCTGTCAGGGATTGCATAATCAAGCGAAATTTGAAGCATTAATTCGACAAAGGCTGTCATTCAACATTTTGCAACATATTTTCAATGAAAATGCCGTAGCCTTTTGTGGAATCCTGAACAAATACGTGGGTCACAGCACCTATAAGTTTACCATTTTGTAAGATAGGGCTTCCACTCATTCCCTGTATGATTCCGCCTGTTTTTTCAAGGAGTTCAGGGTCTGTGACTTGGATAACAAGTCCCTTATTCACTTCGTGTCCGGAATAGTCGATATCTGTCACTTTAATGCTGTATTCTTTTATTTCATTGTCGATGAAGCAACGTATTGTCGCATCACCTGTGACTATTTCATCAGTTGAAGCAGTCTCAACCGGTATCTGTTCTGTAAACAAATCGTTTATTTTATCTATTTTTCCATATATTCCTGCATCTGTGTTTTTATCAATTGTTCCAATTTCATTATAACCATTATACACGATTATACCTTCCATACTTCCCGGAATGCCATTTTCTCCTTTTTTAATCGAGTGAATACTTGTTTTATATAATGTACCGGCTCCAATAGTTAGTAATGCACTTGTATCGGTATCATGAATCCCATGCCCCAAAGCGCCAAATTCACTATTTCCAGTCAGAAAAGTTACGGTACCAAGTCCCTGAATATTATCTCTAACCCAAATCCCCAGTTTATAAACGTTTGGTTCGGACTCAACCGGTTTAATTTTAACATCGAGTGTTTCTTCATTTCTTTTGAGCTGTAGAACAACTTCATCTTCATTTAATTCTTTTAATGCTTCAATTAGTTCCTTTTTATTCTCTATAGTTTTTCCATTAAAGCCTTTGATATAGTCTCCAGATTTAACAAGATGACTTGCCGGTTCATAGTCAACACCATCTATTCCTTTTATATATTCAGTATCAAGAACCATAACTCCGTCAGTCTCCATATAAATTCCAACCGGCATGCCACCAACAAGTACAGTATCTCCACTGATTGCCTCTGTACTTACTTCTGTCTGCTCCATAGCATCTGCCGCAAACCAGCCAAAATAACCTGCCGCTCCGGATAAGAAAATAGCAGACAGTAAAACGAGCATTTTGCTTTGCCAGTGTCTTCTCATACACACACATCCTTTCTGATTTTAAAATAAAAACAGATACCAATTGGTATCCGCTTTTATTATGTGTGTATATCTGATATTTCACACTGGTATTATATTTCACTCTTTGCCATTTCTTTCATTTCGGCAGCACTTTCCAGGATTTTACCGGTAATATTTGCGCCGCCAAGCAGCCTGGCCAGCTCATATACTGATTCATCTTTATTTAAGCTTACTATTTTTGTTTTCGTTTTATTAGAATCAACTTTTTTTTCAATTAAATAATGTGCATCTGCAACTGCTGCAATCTGAGGTAAATGAGTTATGCAGATCACTTGTCTGCATTTACCTATATGGTGCATTTTTTCACCAACTTTACCAGCAGTAATTCCACTGATTCCTGAATCTATTTCATCGAATATTAAAGTAGGAGTATCCTCTTTATCCGCCAGAACAGATTTTATCGCCAGCATAATTCTGGATAATTCTCCTCCAGATGCCACATTTGCTAACGGTTTTAATGTTTCTCCGGGATTTGTAGAAATATAGAATTCACCTTCATTGATTCCATTTACATGATAACTGCTTAGTTCGCTTAATTTCATTTCAAACTGTACATCAAGAAAATTCAATTCAATCAGACTTTGTTTGATTCTTTTAACAAAATCTATGGATGCTTCTGTCCTTGCAATGCTTAATGATACAGAATAACTCTTCAATTTTGCTTCACTATCAATATATTTTTTCTCAATATCTTCAATATAATTTTCGTAATCTTTCAGTTCATTTAGTCTTTCTTTTTTAGCTTGAAGATATGCCAATATTTCATTTACAGTATTTCCATATTTTGCCTTTAAATGATTTAGCAGATTCAGGCGGTTTTCTGTTTCATAATATTCTGCCTCTGAAAACTCAAAACTTTTAGCATATTCCGAAAGTTCTCGGTTAAAATCATTAAGTAAACTGTCAATTTCCAATAGCTGCTGATACAATGAACCGCTTTGTTCATCGCAATCTTCCACGCTCTGAAATGAACGAATAGCCCTGCTTAAGCAGTCACTGGCATTAGCCAGAGTGCTTTCTCCGGTATGTTGATACGTATCCGCAATACTATCTTTAAATCGTCTGCTTTCAACCATTTTCTGATATAATGACTCTATTTCTTCATCTTCATTATCCTGTAACCCAGCTTCTTCAATCTCATTTATTTCAAATTCAATCAGTGAAATTTCCTTTTTCCGGCTTTCTTCATCTAGTGCTGATTCTTCCAATTCTTTTCTGCATTTCTGATAATATTTAAACGAAATGGACACCTTATTTTTTAAGTCTTTTACACTGTCCTGAGCGTATGTATCCAAAAAAGCAAGGTGATTTTTTTTATGTAAAAGAGACTGGTGTTCATGCTGTCCGTGTATGTCAATAAGAATACTTGCAACATCTTTAAGCACACTCATTGTTACCGTCTCTCCATTTATCTTGCTGACACTGCGTCCTTCCATAAGTTTTCTAGTCAAAATAAGTATTCCGTCTTCTGGAAATATATCCATCTGAGCAAGGTTCTTCCTGATTAATTCGTCTTCTACAGAAAAAACAAGTTCCACAAGCCCAAAACTTGCCCCTTTTCTCAGCAAGTCAACATTATATCTTCCACCTAATGCAAGATTAACAGAACCCAGAATAATAGATTTCCCGGCTCCGGTTTCTCCAGTCAGAATATTGAGTCCCGGCTGAAATTCAACTTCTATTTCATCAATTAGTGCTAAGTTTTTTACATGTAGATTCTGTAACATAATTTTTACCTAATTTCCCTTTGTCACTATCTTACGAATTTTGTCCATAACAGTTACTGTTTCTTCCGCACTACGGATAGCACACATAATTGTATCATCTCCCGCAATACAACCAACTACCTCTTTCCATTTCATAGCATCAACTGCAGCCGCAACTGCCATAGCCATCCCGGATACCGTTTTTATCACGAGAATATTCTGAGCCATATCCATAGAAATATACCCATCTCTAAGTACGCGGATATACTTTTCACTCATGCCATCTTCTTTTGTCTCTAATACCACATATTTTTGTTTGCTGCCGTCAATTGAAATTTTAGTAAGCTTTAAATCCCTGATATCTCTCGAAACTGTAGCCTGAGTCACTTTAAATCCGGCGCTATTCAAATATTCCGCCAATTCCTCCTGGGTTTCAATATCTTTCTGGTTGATTAGTTCAATAATCTTTGCGTGGCGACTGACTTTCATCGTTCTAGTTTCCTTTCATTTTCTTGCGCAGTGTTTTCATGAAACTTTCTTTGCTAAGCTTCACGAGTTTCGTTGTTTCCTCCGCTTTTTTTATGGAAATTCTATTACCGGTGACAAGTGGAAATGACCTTGTACCGTCAAATGTAACCGCTGCATGCTCAGTTTTCCCGTAACGGCCTTCACCAATTTCTACCTCAATCGTATCTTCAGATGATAGAACGATACTGCTTGCATTCAACGTGTGGGGACAAATGGGTGTAATTACAAACATACTGGCCGTGGGTTCTACAATTGGCCCTCCTGCCGATAAGTTATAACCTGTAGTCCCTGTAGGCGTAGATATAATTACGCCATCAGCCTGATAGTTATTAAGCATTTCACCATTAACATAAAGATTAAAATGAATAACACGAAGAGCACCTTCTCTTGTTAATACGATATCATTCATTGCAATATTTTCAACAATTCCCTTTACTTCTCCACGCATCATCATCCGCTCTTCAATTACCGGATTAGAATGAAAAAGCTTGTCCAGAGCTATTTGAACATCCTGTAATTCTACTTCGGTAAGATATCCAAGTGTTCCAAGGTTAATACCAAGAAGTGGAATATTATATCCCTCAAGTTCTCTTGCCGCACGAATCAGTGTTCCGTCTCCACCTAAAACCAAGGCGCACTCTATTCCAGCAGGAATCGTTTCCGTTATAATATGTCCATCAGCATCTTTTTTTGACAGAATTCCTGTTTTTCCATTTTCCCTGATATAATCCAGAATTTGATTGGTAATGCTAAAATCAGCATCTTTTAGTTTGTTTGTTATAATGTAAAATTTATCCATTATGTCCCTCTTATTTTGCCAGCATTTCAAATGCCTTTTCAACTGCCGATGTTAAATCAATTGCTATTTCAGGTGTATTATCCATCCGTTTTTTTAAATGCATCAGATATTCTATATTACCTTCAGGGCCTTTAATCGGGGAGAAGTCAATATTTTTCACTTCAAATCCAATTGAGTTTGCATAAACTGCAATTTTTTGTATTACCTCTAAATGTGTGCTTTTTTCTCTGACTACTCCCTTTTTGCCAACTTTTTCTCTCCCAGCTTCAAATTGCGGCTTTATTAATGCAACAATTTCTCCATCTGGTTTCAGGTAATTCCTGATTGGCTCCAAAACTTTTGTAAGGGATATAAAAGAAACATCAATAGAGGAAAAATCTATAGCCTCGCCAATATCCTCCGGCTTGACATAACGTATATTTGTTTTTTCCATACAGACGACACGTTCATCCTGCCTAAGTTTCCAGTCCAGCTGTCCTCGTCCCACATCGATGGCAAATACCTTTACCGCCCCGTTTTGAAGCATACAGTCTGTAAAACCACCTGTGGACGATCCAACATCTGTACATATCTTAGCATTTACACTAACATCAAAATTTGCCATCGCCTTTTCCAGCTTTAAGCCGCCTCTGCTTACATAAGGCATAGTGTGACCCTTTATCTCTATCTGCACATTTTCTGGAAACCCAGATCCAGCCTTATCCTCACGTTGTCCATCAACAAATACATTTCCCGACATAATGATTGCTTTTGCTTTTTCTCTTGAATCTGCCAGATTACGTTTTACCAGAAGTATATCTAATCTTTCCTTCATTTTAATTATTCCTTATCGTAACATATTCTGTTATCACTTTTTTCGTTATCGTTTTACAATCCAATCCCACTTCACAACGAAGTACATCTATATTTCCATGTTCAACGTAGTCGTCAGAAACACCAATGTTAAGCACATGAACATCAAGACGCCCGCGAGATACGTGTGCCAATATTTGTTCGCCATAACCGCCTGTAAGTACATTCTCCTCTATAGTGACAAAAAGGACATGTTCTTTTGCCATTCTTTCCAACATCTTGATGTCAACCGGTTTAATGAACCGTGCATTAACAAGACTGCAGCTAAAGCCAATGTCTTTTAGACTGTCACGGACCTCTTCTGCAAGAGCTGCCATATGCCCCACAAAGAAAATAACAATGTCCTCTTCTTCGTATAGTATTTCACTTTTTCCATATTCAATTGGAGTTCTAAATGATCTTAGCCCTTCATAAGCTTCTCCTCTTGGATATCTTAATGCAACAGGATATCCGAGATCAACAGCAAAACGTATCATATCCGCCATTTCCCACCTATTTTTAGGAGATATTACTGTCATGTTAGGAATTGTAGCCAAAAAAGACAAATCAAATAATCCCTGATGGGTTTCTCCATCACTGCCTACCAGACCTCCTCTATCCACGGCAAGAACAACAGGAAGTTTTTGAAGACATATATCATGAATAGCCTGATCATATGCACGCTGTAAAAAAGAAGAATACAAGGCAACAACTGGTTTCATTCCTCCTGCCGCAAGTCCGGCGGCAAATGTCAGTGCATGTTCTTCCGCTATTCCCACATCAAAAAAACGATCCGGGAAATATTTTTGAAAACGTGAAAGCCCTGTCCCATCGGCCATGGCTGCCGTAATTGCCGTTATTTTTTCATCCTGACGGGCTATATCACATAGTACTTTTGAAAATACATCAGTGTAACTATCATTCTGTTTTACAGTGCTTGCTTCTCCTGTCGTCACCTCAAAGGGCCCTGTGCCGTGAAAACGGGAAGGATTATTCTCTGCCGGCGTATATCCTTTGCCTTTTTGTGTCAGGACATGAACCAAAACTGCATGATCTACTCTTTTCGCTTCATTTAAAGTTTTGCGCATTTTTTTCAAATCATGACCATCAACAGGCCCAAGATAAGTGATACCCATATCCTCAAAAAACATGCCCGGTACAATAAGCTGCTTAAGTCCGCTTTTCGTCTTTTTTACCTGGTTTACTATTTTTTCACCTTGTACCGGAATTTTTAAAAGTGTATCCTCCACTCCTTTTTTTAAACCAGTATAGGCCTCTGCCGTTCGCAGACCATTAAGATATTTAGATATGCCGCCTACATTCTCAGAAATAGACATATTATTGTCATTGAGTATAATAATAAAATTACTTTTAAGCCTTGCTGCATTGTTTAATGCTTCATAAGCCATCCCACCGGTCATCGCACCATCCCCAATGATTGAAACTACAGAATGGTTCTGTCCCAAAATGTCTCTGGCAGCCACATACCCCATTCCGGCAGAAATAGAAGTTGAACTGTGCCCTGTGTCAAATGCATCGCATTCACTTTCTTTTCTTTTGGGAAATCCACTCATCCCACCATATTTACGAAGATCATCAAAACCGGCACGACGCCCTGTTAATAATTTATGGGTATAAGCCTGATGTCCCACATCCCAGATAAGTTTGTCTTCGGGCAGGGAAAACACCAGATGAAGTGCCATGGTGAGCTCAACGACTCCCAAATTTGAAGCCAAATGACCTCCCGTTCTGCTTATTTTTTCAACCAGGAACTCTCTGATTTCGCCGGATAAAGCTTCCAATTCATCAGTATTAAGTTTCTTTATGTCATTTTCCTTTTGAATTTTTTCTAATATCATAAGGAATACCTCTCTATTTGTCTCTTTCAATTAACCATTCCAGTAATTGTGCAAGAAATTCATTTTGTGGTGCTATATCCGTAAGAAGCTGTAAAGCTTCCCTGGAGTATTTCTCCACAAGTGTCCTCGACTCTGTAAGACCTTTCCAGGTAACATAAGTCGGCTTATCATTTTTTTCATCACTGTGTGTTGGTTTTCCCAATTTATCCGATGAACTTGTAACATCCAGAATATCATCTTGAATCTGGAAGGCAAGTCCTGTTTTCCCCGCAATCTCCTCCACAATGCCAATCTCAGACTCATCCGCATCCGCAAGTACTGCGCCAATCATCATCGATGCTTCTATTAATGCACTAGTCTTTAATTTATAGATAAAATTTAATTTTTCACCGGATATCACTTCACCCGCAGACATCACATCCACTACCTGTCCGCCAATCATACCAAAAACTCCAGACTTTTTTGCCAATATCTGAAGTGCTCTACCAATTTTGTAGCTTTGCCCCGGTTCGATATCGAAAGCATTAGCCGCAGTTTCAAAAGCAAAATTTAGTAAAGCATCACCCGCCAGTATTCCCATATCTTCACCGTATACAACATGTGTGGTTTTTCTGCCTCTGCGATAGTCGTCGTTATCCATTGCCGGAAGATCATCGTGTACCAGTGAGTAAGTGTGAATCATTTCAATAGCGGCCATAAAAGGTTCTATCACTCTGCTCTCGCCGCCGAACAAGCTGTAGGTTTCCTTCATCAGCATAGGACGAAGACGTTTTCCGCCTGCCATCAGGCTATAGTCCATTGCATCCATTATTATACTCTGATATCCTTTGGGTACAGGTAGATAGTGGCGAAGTATATGTTCAATTTCCATTACTTTATCTTGATATGTCTGTTTAAAACTCATGGGTTTCTCCATCCTCATCCAGCATCTGCACCTTCTTTTCAACAGTGTCTATAGTTGCATTGCATTGTTTTAGCATAAGTACTCCTTCCTGATACAACTGAAAGGATTCTTCTAATGATACTTCTTCTCCTTCCAATCTGGAAATCACCTTATCCAGGTTTTCGAACAATACTTCCAGTGAAGGGGGATTTTCGTTTTGTGTGTTAATTTCCTGTTTTGCCATCCGGTTTTACCTCCGTTATCTCTTTTACTTCAGCACGAATGTGCCCATCTGTCATATATACCATTATAATATCACCAGAGGCAGTCTGCTTAACCGACCTTAGATTTACTCCTTTACGGTCTTCTACATAGGAATATCCCTGACTAAGCTTTTCCAAAGGAGACAATCCCTTTAACTGTTCAGCATATATTGCTAATCGATGTCTGCTGTTCTCAACACAGTTAACCATTGCTGAACGAAAACGCTGCTCTAGATCGGCGCATCGCTGCCGTTTTTCCAGAAGTTTTTGGCGAGGATGAGAAAATTTTAATTTTAAGGCAAACTGCTCACTTCTTATTCTTTCACGAGAAACTTTTTGAATCAGAGTTCTTCTCAAGCGATCTTCATATTCTCCCTTGATTTTTGCTGTTACAAGGTACTCGTACACCGCCAGTTCTGCTGCCGCTGAAGGCGTTGGTGCTCTGAGATCGGCTACATAATCTGCAATTGTGGTATCTGTTTCATGTCCTACTGCCGAAATCACAGGCACGCTGCAGTCAAAAATAGCTCTTGCTACAACTTCCTCATTAAAAGCCCATAAATCTTCTATAGATCCGCCTCCGCGTCCCACAATAATTACATCTGTTCCTTTGGTCTCAAGCATTTTAATTCCACGGACAATACTTTCTGCTGCTCCATCCCCCTGCACCAGTGCCGGATACAGAATCAGCTGTACATAAGGATTTCTCCGGGCTGCTACCGTAATAATGTCACGAACTGCCGCTCCCGTTGGTGCCGTTACAACGCCAAGTGTTTTTATATATTTGGGAACTTGCTGCTTATACTCTGCCGCAAACATACCCATTTCTTCCAGCTCTCGTTTCAATGCCTCGAATTTCTCATACAATTGACCCGCGCCATCTAATATAATCTCTTTGGCATAAAACTGATATTTTCCATCCCGTTCATAAACTGTTATGGAACCAAGTGCAACGATCTGTTGTCCCTCCCGCATACGAAAAGAAAGCCCTGACCTTGAACCTGCAAACATTACGCAGGTAATCATGCCCGACTCATCTTTTAAGGAAAAATAAATATGCCCTGATGTATGGTATTTACAATTAGATACTTCACCCTTTATATAAATGCGGTTTAGCATGAAATCTTGATTGAACATATTTTTTATATATGCATTTATCTGCTTTACCGTATAGACATTACGCATGACTGCCTCCTAGTCTGCCAGTTTTGCGAGCACTCCATTGACAAAAGAGGGACCCTCTTCTGAGCTGAATTTCTTTGCCAGTTCTACAGCCTCATTAATTGCCACCCCTGTGGGAACCTCTTCATCCCAAAGCATTTCATAAACTGCAAGACGTAAAATAGTCAAATCTACTTTGTTCATTCTTGTAGTCTTCCACCCGGTTATCTTCTCATTCAAAATATTGTCAATTTCTGTTTTTTTCAGAGCAATTGCTTCAAATTTATTCTTAATCTGCTGCTTTTCTTCTTCTGAAGCATCTTTAAGATACTCAAAATATAAAAGCAGATGTTCTTCCATATCCTCAATATCAATAAACTCTATTTGAAACAGCACTTTAAATATGTGCTCTCGAAGTTCTCTTCTTACCATATTGGCTCCTTTCCGTAACATCCTTTCTGACTTTTAAAAAAGAAAAGGATGTCTTACGACATCCTTTATTATACTACACCTTTGCCATTCTTTGCAATGAAAAGGTTATTGCTGATTTTCCATTTCCACTCCGGCCACTTTTATGTTGACATCTGCGACTTCAAGACCAGTCATGTTCTCTACCGCATTTTTTACTTTTTCCTGCACTTTTGAAGAAATTTCCATAATGCTGTAGTTATATTTTAAATTCAATGCCAGTGAAACCGTTACAACGCCTTCCAGAACATCCACTTTTACCCCTTTGGACAGGTTCTTCATTCCAAGCTTACTGACCAGTTCATTGGTAATATTTCCAGCCATAGATGCAACACCTTCTACTTCTGTAGCCGCTAATGCAGCAATAATTGCCACAACTTCATCAGCAATTTTCACTTCTCCCATATCAGAATCATTTTGTATTGTATAAGTATTTCTTTCATCCTTTGCCATCGTAAAAACCTCCTGTTGGTTAATCTTTATGTGTCATTATATCAAATATCCGCCTTTTTGAAAAGGGTAAATCAGGACCGTCCGAATTCTGACAGTTTTAATTCTTTATTCCTGTCAAGAGTCATTCTGATACTCCACTCATGAGCAAACAATAATAAAGGTCTGTCCTTTAAGTCTTTAATCTTCTTCATATCAGAAGTTCCCACCAGTTTATCCATATCCACCTCTTCATTTTCTATCCAGCGTATATGTTCGTACGGGAGATTCTCCAGTCTGATTTCCACATTATATTCATTCAGCAGACGATATTTCAATACATCAAATTGAAGTACACCTACTACACCCACAATAATTTCTTCCATTCCAGTA
>POVV01000201.1_pt1 | contig 48489 bp, 43 predicted proteins | sample 1560271 | NCBI WGS metagenome assembly POVV01 (sample SAMN08337232, study PRJNA429181) | Bioreactor metagenome, whole genome shotgun sequencing project. | biome: cows' rumen and soil; feature: anaerobic; isolation source: anaerobic chemostat enrichment culture, galacturonate as sole carbon... | reverse complement strand
GTTATCACTACTCAGCGAGGAGTTGTGATAAACATCGAAGGTTTGACCGTTAATTTCCCGCTGGCCGATGCTGGTCCAAACGCCACCGTCGGCATTGGTTAAGGTCACATCGCCCCCTTTGGCTCCGGTAATAATCAGATCGTCTTCAGGCTTATCGGTAACGCCCAACGCCTGCTGCAAGCCCAGCGTAATGCTGTTATTGCCGGACTGGCCGAGGTCAAAAATCTCAACGTGCTCTATTTTCAAACCCAGAGCGTTAAGATCGAGGTGCATGTTTTCACCGTTTAACACCAGCGTGTCGGTTCCTAGCCCGCCGTTGATATGACCAAAGGTTTCGCTATTCAGATAAATTTGGTCATCGCCTGCGCTACCGGTCACTGAATCACCGGTCTGATAGCTGCCGTCAGCTAACTGAATGGTTACGCCTCCGATGGTATAAGTACCCTCACTAACCCCGGCGGTGATAGCCTGATTGACTTGAACGGAGTTTTCACTGACCGGCGTTGAGTGAGCTGTGTTTTCTGACGTTATGCTGGCGGATACCATCAGACTTTCCGGCGTATTCACTTCGGTTTTATTCTGGTCTTGCTTGTCGTCTTGAACGGTATGGCCTGTTTCTGCTGCAGCCATTAGCATTAACGCCGGATCAACGTGGGTTTCTTGTTCACTTGCGACTGAAATCAGCGGCCCGCCGTTGAGCTTGACCCCGAGATAAAAACCATTACCGGCCAGATCCTGTACCGACGCTTCAACCCCAATATTTAGCAAACCTAATAGGTTTAAGCCTTTAAGTAAGCTGGCATCAATTTTAAAGCCCCATACGCCGCCAGCTCCGATGGTAGCGGTCAGGCTTTGCCCCAGAACGGTAACGTTAACTTTCGCGCCGACCTGTAAATTCTGGCTGTGGCCGGTTAACTGTAGACCACCGTTCAGTATCGATAGCAGGTTACCTAAGTTAATGGTCGGCAGATCTAAAGTCAGGACCGGTAGTGCGTGAATTTTCACGTTGATATCAGCGCCATTCGAGCTGGTATTGCCCACTTTATCGGTAACAATCACGCCTAAATGAGCGGAACCATCAGCAATGAGCCCCAAATCAAGCGCCGGTAGCTGAACGCTCCATTTCCCGTCATTGCCCACCGTGGAGGTATAAGTATGATTATTAAACGTCACGACAACCGAACCACCGATAGCGTTAGTGGCGATACCATCGATAGTTTGCAGTGCTGCTGATTCAGCTAAGTTAAGGTAAAAATCTCCGCCAAAAATATTGGGCAGATCGAGATTAACCGTTGGCAGGTTGTGAATGCCGATATCCAAACCTGCGCTGGCGTTTGCACTATGACCGGCAGCGTTGGTTATTGAGGCGCCTACCGTAAAATGACCATCGGTTAAGGTAGTTAAATCGCCAGGCGATAGGCTAATCGACCACTTACCGTTAGCACTGACGGTAGCGGTAAAGGTTTTAGTCCCTATCGTGACATTAACCACAGACCCTATTGCATTGGTTGAGGTTCCGCTGATGGTTTGAGTCAACAATGAATCAGCCAGATTGAGTAACCCATCGCCAAAAAGAGGATCCAGCGTCAGGGTTGGTAATAGATTAATCTGCACCGATAGGCTTGCTTGCTTAGATGCACCATTACCGGCAGCATCTTTGACTGAAGCATCGATGGTCAGTGGACCATCCAATAGCGTTTTTAGATCCAGGGTCGGAACCGTTAGGCTCCATTTACCGGCCGCGTCTACGCTGGCCTGATACGAAAATGCGCCGAGCGTAATATCCACTTTGGAACCGGCAGTCAGATTAGTGACTGTGCCAGTGATAGCTTGTGAAGTCAGTAAATCAGCGATGCTGAGCACGCCATCACCAAATATAGGATCCAGCGTTAACGTTGGTAGGTTATGAATGGCAATATGTACACCACCACCCACGCTACTGGTATTTCCAACCCGGTCGGTTAGCGTGACGCTAAAGGTCAGATCGCCATCGACCAGCGTTTTTAAGATTTCCGGCGTTAAAGAAGCCGACCAGTTGCCGCTTGAGTCAATAATTGCAGTTATCGAATTAGCACCGATTTTCACCACCACCGAGCTGCCAGCACTGGCGTTAGTGATGGTTCCGGTAATCGTTTGAGTCAGTACTGCCTCGGCGGCATTAAGGAATCCGTCGCCGTTAAAGATAGTGCCTAAGTGGATAACCGGTAGATTATTGACTAACACATCAAGGTTACCATTGATGGTATTCGTGTTACCGAAATTGTCGGTTACTTTGACAGCTACGCTCTGCAGATTATCAGCCAGCCCGATCAAATCTGACGGCTGTACCCTGATGTTAAATTTACCGTTAGCATCAGCGGTCGCGTTCAGAACTTTATTATTTCCTAACGTCACTTGAATCTGGGCACCGGCACCGCCCACACCCGGGATGGTGCCGCCAATAACCTGCGATACTAATGCATCGGCCGCGCTTAATAATCCGTCACCAAATATTGGATCCAGCGTGATGGTCGGTAAACTCACGTGAACGCCTAGTGACCCGGCTGTAGAACCCGTATTACCTGCCTGATCTTCGATACTAACGTTAACCGTTAAACTACCATCGGTTAGCTTTTGCAAATCAATAGGTAAAATGGTCGCGCTCCATTTCCCTCCGGTACCAACATAAGCAACGGCGCTAACTGAACCGATGGTAATAGAAATTTTATCGCCCACCGCTGCGTTTTGAACCGTTCCGCTAATCACCTGACCGGTAAGCAGGTCAAGCACATTAAGAATACCGTCGCCAAAAATAGGATCCAGACTGACGGTAGGCAGATTATGAATATGAATACCGACATTCACATTGTTAGTCACAACGTTACCCACGTGGTCAGTTACGCTCACGCTTAGTACCGTATTGCCGTCCAGTAATTTGCTTAAATCGGTAGGCGGAATGATATAACTCCAGACGCCTCCGGCCTGAATAGTGGTTTGGTAGCTCAGACTACCCAGATTAATCGTGACGGTGTCACCAACTTTTACATTGTTAATCACACCGCCAATAGTTTGATCGGCCAAAGCCTCAACAGCGTTAAGCAAACCGTTATCACCAAAGATCGGATCTAGCAAGCCAAACGATGGCAGATTGTGGGTAACGATATCCAGATGAAGGACATCTTTGGCGGTGTTGCCGTTAATATCAGTAACGGTCACATCAATATTCTGAATGCCATCAGGGATATTGGCCAAGAATCCGGGTTCGATATTGATACTCCACTTGCCTCCGGCACCTACCGTAGCGGAAAATATCTCGCCATTTAGGGTTAATTTCACCACCGCACCAACGGAGTTACCTAAAACGGTACCACTCAATACCTGAGTAATTTCGGATTCCAACTGGTTCAGTAAACCACCGCCGCCAAACACCGGATCCAGCACTAAATCTAGCGCCTGATTAAGCGCAACGTTTAGCGTAGCGTTCACGCTGTTGGCATTACCGTCGCTGTCGGTTACCGATGCGCTAATCGATAGCGGACCATCAGCCAGCTTGAGTAAATCTGAGTGGCTTAGATTAAGGCTCCAGTGACCGGTGCCATCAACGGTGACGGTGGTACTAATCAGGCTACCTACCGTGACGTTAATTTGTGCACCTATTTCACCGTTGCCGCCAATGACCAAACCTAATAAGGTTTCAACCAGAGTCAAAATATTGTCAGTGGCGATAACGTCAATAGACAAAAGCGGTAGATCGCTGTTAACCACAAAGCTATGGTCGATAATCTGTTTATTACCATGATCGTCGGTCAACGTGACTTCAGCGCTATTCGGGCCTTGAATCAACGCTTGCAAATCAGCGGAAGGAATACGGGTACTCCATTTACCGTCCTGGTCTACAACCGCATAGTAGGTTTTACCGTTAAGCTTAATGGTCACCGTGTGACCGGCTTCATCTGCGGTTGTGCTACCTGAGAGTGATTGAGCAATCCCGGCTTCAGCGTGGCTTAAACGATCGTCGCCAGCGAACTGATTAACGGTTAAGACCGGTAACTGGGTATCAACTAAGACATTAACCTCGGCGGTACCTGTGCCACCAAGGCCAGCGGTACTCGCGGTGACGGTATAGTTACCATTTTGAAGAAAGGCTAGATTACCGATAAACGCAACGTCCCAGGTTCCGTCAGGATTAACCAACGTCGATGTGACATAAGGTACGGCAACGCCGTCATATTGAATCGTTACGTTCACTAATTGCCCGATGGCAAAAGGTGCTTTACCCCCGATGGTCATCAGGAGATTGACTTCATCGGCAATAACCACGTTATCGCCGGTAACCGGGTCGATGGTAATAATCGGTGGCGGTAAGCTGGTATCAACGGTGAATGAATGGTCGCCCGTTGCCAGGTTTCCTGCGTTATCGCTTACCTGTGCATGAATATTTGTTCCTGCACCGTTAGCGGTTAACGCCGTTGCATCGGCAACCGGAACGTTTACGCTCCACTTACCGTCACCGCCGACTTTTGCGCTATAACTTTTACCGTTCAGGGTAATCGTCACCGGTTGTCCAACGGCTATGTTCGTCGTTGTACCGCTAATCATTTGTAACTGGTGGCTTTCCGCCGTAGTCAGAATATTGTCACCGGCAAAATTATCAATGGTAATGGTCGGGAGGTCGGCGCTATCAATAACCACAACCACGCTGCCCGATGAGGTGGCGGTATTACCTGCAACGTCCTGAACCTTCACGGTAACCGCTGGGGTGCCATCCTGAAGCATTAACAGATCGGCACTCGGAACCGTCACCACCCAATGACCATCGGTTCCGGCAGTCACGGTATAAGGTTTATTATTGAGTGTAACGGTAACCTGCTGTTGTGCTCCGGTCGCACCGGTGTTGCCGGTAATGGTTTGATCTAAACCGGCTTCTGCTTGGTTAAGATATCCATCGCCAAAAATGGTCTCAATCACCGGTTTTGGCACGTTGTGAATCAGGCTAGTAAAGTCTTCACTATAAGTATTGGTGTTACCCGCATCATCCGTCACCGTAATGGTAATCGTATGTAGTTGGTCAACCAGTCCGTTAAGCGCATTGGCCGGTATATTCACCGTCCAGGTATTTCCATTAACCACGGCCGGGTATTGAACACCATTCAGATCAATCATTAGCGTGGCCACTGAACTGCCCGAGGTCACTCCGGTGGTTCCGCTAATCAACATAGCATTTGAAGCGTCGCTTAAGCTGAGATAACCATCATTACCAAACAGTTCAGTAAATCCGGGAGTTGGCAGCGTTTGAGAAGATGTAAAACTAACGTCGGCACCGGTGGCGTGATTATTTGCCGCATCGCTGGCCGTTACGCTAATGGTATGTGGGCCAGCATCCAGCCCGGTAAGAAAATCATCGGTTAACGCTAACTGCCATTGTCCTGAGGCATTCACGATTGCCTGTTGAGCCGGGCCACCGTCAATCGAGACCGTGACGGTTTGGTCGGCGCCTATCAGCCCGGTTTTTCCGGTTAAAAGCTGACCGTTCAACGCTTCTTGATGATTTAGAATACCGTCAAGGAAAGGCGTATTAACGGTCGGTGCTGGCATAGTGTGGGTATAAACGCCCAAATCTATACTGGTACTATTGGTGTTACCTACCTTGTCAGTGACCGTTACCGTGATCGGCAAAGTACCGTCCGGCAATGCCCCAAGCTGGTCTATCGTTAAAGGCATTGTCCAGTTCCCTTGGTCGTCTACGGTAACGCCGGGATAATTGGTTCCATTAATAGAAACAGTGACAGTCTGCCCCGCTCCCATCGCACCAGTGGTACCGCTCAGGCTGGAGGCTAATTGAGACTCATCAATACTAAGCTTGCCGTCATCAAACGGCCGTACGATGGTCGGTAGCGGCGTCAGGTGAATAATAGAATCAAAATCAAGCTCTATAGTGCCAGTATTACCGGCTTTATCGGTTACCTCTACGCTAAGGTTATGGGTTTTATCCACCAATAACGCGAGATCTTCTTTCGGAATGGTCACCGTCCAGCTGCCGTTAACGCTAACGTCAGCGTTATAATCTTTGCCATCAATACTGACAATGACCGTTTGCCCGCCTCCTTTAACACCGGTGCTACCGGTTATCAATTGATCGACCAACGCCTCTTTAGCATTTAAGTCGCCATCACCAAACGGCAGATTGATCGACGGATTGGGTAGATTATGAATATATACGTCCAGTGAGCCGCTGGTACTGACTTTATTACCAGCATCATCAGCGGCAGTAATACCAATCTGTAATTGCCCATCCTGCACAAGATTAAGTACGTTCAGCGAATTAGCCGGAACGGTAACGCTCCAATGGCCGTTACTATCGACACTTCCTTCAAATACCGAATCACCGATAGTAACGGTAATTTTAGCGTTGGCGGGTAAGTTGGTGTAAGTGCCGGTTATCAGGTTATCCAACGTGGTGTCATTCAGGCTTAACAGGCCGTCTTGAAATATTGTGTCTACCGTTAAGCCCGGTAAAATGTGGATGGCTACCGTTACATCAACCGTTTTGGTTGTGGTATTACCCGCGCCGTCAGTCACCTTAAGCGTGAACGTATTGGTCTCTTCCGCTAAGCCTAATAGCACGCTGCTCGATAGCTGAATACGCCAGTAACCATCGATATCAGCCGTTGCTGAATAATCTATATTGTTAATCGTCAGGGTGACTTTCAGCCCGGCGTCCGTTTGGCCCGTCAGCGACTGACCTAAAGTCGCTTCGGCCAAATTCAGAATATTATCGCTGGCAAAAAGATCGACAGTTAACAGTGGCAGTTTTGAATCTACGGTAAACGTATGGCTGGCGGTGGCCTGATTTTGAGCCGCATCATCAACGCTGGCTTCAACGGTATACTGTTTGTCCGATAATCCGCTAACCGTATCGGCATCCAGTTCATAGCGCCAGTTACCGTCTGAATCAACCTTAGTGGTGTAGCTTTGTCCATTGAATTTAATCGTTACCAGTGTATTAACATCAATGTTTTGAGTGGTGCCGGAAATTATCAGCGGCCCGTTCTTTTCATCACTATTAACCCGGTCATTATCGGAAACGGCATTGATATGAATAACCGGTAAATCAGCCGCATCAGCAATAACGGTGATGGTATGAGCACTGTTCGCCGGGTTACCCGCTTTATCGGTGACCTTTGCGGTAATCGTGCCCTGGCCGTCACTAAGAGCGCCGACTTCACTAGCATCAAGGGTGAATGACCAGTTACCGTCTGAACCCACGCTCGCAGTATGTATCTGACCGTTAATATTCACAGTCACTAGCTGGCCGATCTCAACATTTTTCGTGGTACCGGAAATTTCTAATGATTGTCCGGACTCTTTCTGATTGATGTAATTATCGTCAGAGATAGTGTTGATAGTCAGCGTAGGGAGGTTGGCCGGATCGGCATCAATAATCACATTTTTTATTGAATGACCGGTATTTCCGGCCTGATCGGTCAGCGACAGATCTAAACTAAGTTTGCCATCTTGAATTCCGTTTAAACTGCCTGCCGGTAACGTAATAGTCCAGCTACCGTCACCTTGAACCATACCGCTGTAGGTTATGCCGCCAATGGTCACTTTGACCTGTTGACCTGCATCGCCAACGGAGGCGCTGCCTTTAATTTCCACTGGATTCAGTATTTCCAGCGAATTAATCACACCATCGCCTGAAATTTGATCTACCGTTAACACCGGAATATCCCGGTCAACGACGATGCCACTTTGGATAGTCTGTTGGTTATTAGCCGCATCCGACACGCTCACTACTACCGTCAGCGGGCCTGATGATAATGCTCCAAGCTGATCTGTGGTCAATACCAACGTCCAACTTCCGTCATTTGCCACGTTGGCCGTATAGCTATTACCATCGATTTTAACAATAACGCTCTGACCTGAACCGGAAACCCCTGTAGTGCCGCTCAGCGTTTGGCTGGACTGGCTTTCTTCAGCATTCAAAAAACCAGTGCCAAACGGCGTATTTAGCGTCGCCGACGGTAAATGGTTAATGTATATACCGATAGACTCCGTTAATACGCTCTTATTACCCGCTCGGTCGGTTGCCGTGACGGTGAGATTAGTGCTGCCGTCTTGAATCTGGATCAGGTCTGCTGATGGGATGCTTAGGCTCCAGTTGCCGCTATTATCAACCGTTGCTTGATACGTTTGATTATTGAAGCTGACTAAAACGGATTGCCCTGCTCCACTGACGCCGGTAGAACCGCTAATTGCCTGATCCAGAGCCGCTTCAATGGCATTTAATTTGCTGCCACCAAACGGTGAATTTACGCTGACATTTGGCAAATTGTTGATTATCACATCGAGAGAAAGCGTCTCACTGACGATATTACCGGCCAGATCTTTAAGGGAAACTTTTATATCTGCAATACCGTCGCTCAGTAGTTTTAGATCGGCAGCAGGAATATTCAGGTTCCAGCTACCGTCAGTTTGTACCTTTGTCGTATAGTTTTTTCCATTGAGTACAATAATGACATTCTGGCCCGCTTCAGTCACGGAGGCACTGCCGCTCAGGCTCTGAACGCTGTTTAACTCTCCCGCACCTAAAATATTGTCAGTGGCAAAGTCATTTAACATCAGCGTTGGCGGAGTGAGATCAACGTCAATCGGAAGTACTCCGGTCAAGGTATTGCCTTTACCGTCCGGTACCGTGGCTACAATGTTGTAGGGGCCGTCGGCTATCAAATTCAGGTCATTACTGGAAATACTGACCTTCCAGCTTCCATCTCCGTTTATCGTTGTAGTATACGTTTTGCCATTGAGCGTTACGGTGACCGTTTCACCGGCAGACACGTGGGCCGATGAACCGCCAATAGTCAGTGGAGCCTGCGCTTCCTGCTGGTTTAGGTAGTTATCAGCCCCGATAGGATCAATCTTAATCAACGGTGTGGTGGCATCGACGGTAATTTGGTGAGTAAGCGATGCAGACTGCCCGGCGACGTCACGCACAGAAACCGTTAGGGAATAAGCACCGTCTGCCATAGCTTGCAAGTCAACAGTCGGAACGCTTAAGCTCCACTTGCCATCACTGCCAGCGATGGTGGTATAACTTTTGCCATTCAGCTGAACGGTAACCGTTTGCCCCGCCTCGCTAACAGAAACGCTACCAGAAACCGTTTGGCTACTTTTTACTTCCACCGCATCGATGAAATTATCACCGGTAAAAGCGTCGAGGGTAATATCAGGTGCGGTAGTATCAATGGTGATATTTACGGTTTTATCAACAATATGCCCGGCTTTATCCGAAGTAGTTACCGTCAGACTATAACTACCGTCTTGCATCAGTAGGAAGTCAGCCGCAGGTATCGTCACCTGCCATTTGCCATCGGCACCCACCACGCCAAGATACGTCTTATCATTTAGTACGACGGTAACTATCTGGCCAGCCTCAACGTTGGTTGTTGAGCCACTTAATCTCTGACCGGCTTTAACCTCACTGGTATTCAGAATATTGTCATCAGACAGCGGGTTAACCGTTAAGGTTGGTGGCAGATTATCAGTATTGCCACCCGGATTATTATCATTATTTGCGCCGTTTTTATGACTACCGCTACCGCTATGACTTGATGCCAGTGCGGCTACGCCGCCGCCGATGGCTAAAAATCCGAGTACACCAAGCAAAAACGTATTGATTGAAGAGGTATTTTCAGTCGTTAACGCTGAGATATCGGCTATCGTTTCAAACTGAGGTGATATAGCAATGGCTTCTACCGGAGAGGCTACGTCGGTGGCAAACGGAAATACGGCATGTTGAATAGTAACACCGTCATCAAATACCAATTCACTATGGCGGCCTTCCTCATCTACCGAGAAAAAGTTCTTATAACGGGTGGTTGAACCATCTTTCATATGAATAATCAGGTCATTACCCTGACGCTCATAGTTCATAACCATTTCAGGAGAGCCCTGAATCTTTATCACGCTACTTTCACTAAGCGTAACGTTCGCCCCTTCTGAAGCAACGCTTGACGTCATAGAGCCTGACTGGCGGGATAAAATTTCTGCCACACCGTTATTGCCAACATTCTCAGCCATAGTAATACCCTCAATGTTCGTTGACGTATGTAAATTTGACGCAAAAAAACTACCGCCCCGAAAGTCAGCATTAATTATCAAAAAAACAATGATTACTTTTTATCTTTCAGTTAAAGCGAAAAATAACCTTACTGAATATAATTTATTGTTATGTTTACCTGTAACAATAGGTATATGTGCGTATTCGAAGTTTTTCCAAGCCCTACATAAAACAATCACCAAAATGTGATGCAAATCACATTTTCATATTGGTAGATAAATGTAAAAAGTGGCTATATCGCCATGAAAATATCACAAATTCGGAATAAAAATAAATTTACAATTAAAATCAATGCATTAAAATAAGTGTAATTTAGTACTTATTAACCTAAGTACAAATTTATTCAATCAGCATTTTATTAGCCAATAATTCATAATTTAAAGAAAATAACTGATAATAAAGTCGCCAAGCTCAAAACCATGACGTTAATTTTTTATTTGACGTATTATTTTCGATATTGAAACCAGACATACTTCAACTTAAATTTTTAGACGACAATCTATTAAATAGCTAATTGGCCTGTTCAATCACCATGTTAAAAATTATCATGCCATGTGTATTTAACTTTGAAGAATCAAAAAAGGGTCATTCATCGAACCGATTAATTTATGTCATTTTCGTTAACGAAAGCAGTTTTTTCATAAGAACATGATCATAATGTTAATAAAAAATTAAAATAATGGAGTTATCAGAAAGCCTGTTCAGCTTTTTTTCTCAAAAAATCGAACAGTCTTAGTGTAAACATCCGTTTATTGATTTTTTTTAACGATTAATCGAGATTTTGAGTCCAAAAAATAGACAAGCGATTATTTTTTGACCATGTATGCAAAGCGTTGCTTCACTCATTCATGGATTTAATTGATTATAAAACAGCCTATTAGCATTTTATATGCCACATTGTTCACAACTCATCAGTTCACTTTTTTACAAGCCTTACCTATTTCCAGAAAAACTGTTAAAATTGACTCATATCAAATAAATTGAAGAGCGATATTCTATGATTCCGGAAAAGCGAACTATTCGGCGTATACAATCAGGCGGTTGTGCAATTCACTGTCAGGATTGCTGTATCAGCCCGCTGTGCATTCCTTTTACGCTGAATGAGCATGAACTGAATCAGCTCGACAATATTATTGAGCGCAAAAAGCCCATCCAGAAAGGTCAGGCTTTATTTAAGGCCGGCGACGATCTTAAGTCTCTATACGCCATTCGTTCGGGTACTATCAAAAGCTATACCATTACTGAACAAGGTGATGAGCAAATTACCGGTTTTCATTTAGCGGGCGATTTAGTTGGCTTTGATGCTATCAGCACTCATATGCACCCAAGCTTTGCTCAGGCCTTAGAAACGTCAATGGTCTGTGAAATTCCTTATGAAGTTCTGGATGATTTGTCCGGAAAAATGCCAAGCTTACGCCAGCAAATCATGCGATTAATGAGCGGTGAAATTAAAGGCGATCAGGACATGATTTTATTATTGTCTAAGAAGAATGCCGAAGAGCGCCTGGCCGCCTTTATTTATAATCTCTCTCGCCGTTTTGCTCAGCGTGGTTTTTCACCAAGAGAATTCCGCCTGACCATGACTCGCGGTGATATCGGTAACTATTTAGGCCTGACGGTTGAAACCATCAGCCGCCTGCTAGGCCGTTTTCAGAAGAGTGAAATCCTGAGCGTAAAAGGCAAGTACATTACCATTCAAGATATTGATACTCTGGCTGATTTAGCAGGCCAAAACCAAAACGATTAATCTTAACGTCTGGTCGATAGATCACAAGCTATCGGCCAGACAGTCAGCCAATAATTTTTCTTCCCTTTATTCCTCAGCCTGATGCCGCGAGTTTTTTGTTCAATAATTCATTTATTTTTAATATGTTAACCTCAAATTTGCCAAAATATTGATCCCAGTCCCGTTCCTGCCCTATTCTGTTCTTACGATATGGTTTACTCTTTAGTTATATCGTTTAATTCACAGGTGGAGGCTGTATGACACACTATCGAAATCTTATTGTTGCAATTGATCCTAACGAAGAAGACCAAGCGGCCCTGCGGCGTGCTGTTTATCTTGTTCGCCGCAACGGTGGGAAAATTAAAGCATTTCTGCCTATTTACGATTTTTCTTATGAAGTGACCAGTCTGTTATCACAAGATGAACGTATGGCAATGCGCCAAAGTGCTATTGACCAACGAGTTGCCTGGATAAGACAGCTAAGCCATTACTATATTGAATCAGGCGTTGAGATTGAAATTAAAGTGGTATGGCATAAACGTTACCACGAAGCCGTTATCGAAGAAGTCATCGCTTGCGATCATGACCTACTGCTAAAAGCAGCCCATCAACAAGATCGGCTTGAAGCCGTGATTTTTACGCCGGTCGATTGGCATCTGTTAAGAAAATGTCCTTGTCCGGTATGGATCGTTAAAGATCAACCATGGCCTGAACATGGTAAAGCGCTGGTTGCGGTTAACTTATCCAGTGAAGAAGACTTTCACGATGAGCTAAATGAAAAACTGGTAAAAGAGTCGCTAAAGCTCGCCGCATTTGCTGATAGCACCGAAGTACAGCTGGTGAGCGCCTATCCTTCTACTTCAATTAATATTGCCATTGAACTGCCGGAGTTTGACCCAACGGTTTATAACAATGCCATCAGAGGCCAGTTCTTGGTCTCCATGAAGGCGTTACGGCAGAAACACGGTATTCCTGAAGAGCGGACTCACGTAGAGAAAGGCATGCCGGAAGACGTTATTCCCGCCGTTGCCGAATCAATTGATGCCGGTATTGTTGTCTTGGGTACCATGGGCCGGACCGGGATTTCTGCTGCCTTTATCGGTAATACCACGGAACGTGTGATCGGTCATCTGAAATGTGACCTGCTGGCAATTAAGCCCGATGACACTGACTCCGATGAACATGATGATGAAGATTAACTGACACCTCGTTCAGTTAACTGACGTTAAGGGCTGCATTTATCTGGCAGCCCTTAATTTTTGCTACAAACAGAGATAAAGAAGACCGTTTAAGTACCGAAACACTTCAATTAATCCTAACAACTAAGTATTTACACCTAAGTGTTTACACCTAAATATTTCGTCCCTCGGCCGCTAGGAAAAATCAATATTCCGCTGCTGATTATGCGGGCGAAATTTGCATTGAAATTAAATTGAACAATGTAAATTGAGCAACGTTGCCAACAATCATAAAAAAGGCCGCTTGCGCGGCCTTTCTAAACTCAGCTAATGATGATTAAAGTGCGCGCAGGATCTTATCTACGCTTTCTTTAGCATCGCCAAATAACATCTGAGTGTTCTCTTTAAAGAACAGCGGGTTTTGCACGCCAGCGTAACCGGTATTCATCGAACGTTTGAATACGATAACGTTTTGCGCATGCCACACTTCAAGCACTGGCATACCGGCAATCGGGCTGCGTGGGTCTTCCAGAGCAGCCGGGTTAACCGTATCGTTAGCACCAATAACTAACACCACATCAGTACTTTTGAAATCATCGTTGATTTCATCCATTTCTAATACGATATCGTAAGGTACTTTAGCTTCCGCCAATAATACGTTCATATGACCGGGTAAACGACCGGCAACAGGGTGAATACCAAAGCGAACCTTGATGCCCTTTTCACGCAGTCTGGCGGTAATATCAGCAACCGGATACTGTGCCTGAGCAACTGCCATGCCGTATCCCGGAGTGATAATGACAGAACTTGAGTTCTTCAGTAATTCAGCCACTTCTTCCGCAGAAACTTCACGGTGCTCACCCACTTCATCGGTTTCACCAGTTGATGAACCATCGGTACCAAAGCCACCGGCAATAACGCTGATAAATGAGCGGTTCATCGCCTTACACATGATATAAGACAGAATCGCACCGGAAGAACCTACCAAGGCACCGGTCACGATTAACAGGTCATTGCTTAACATAAAGCCTGCTGCTGCCGCGGCCCAACCTGAGTATGAGTTCAGCATTGAAACAACAACCGGCATATCAGCACCGCCGATTGAAGCCACTAAATGCCAGCCAAAGGCTAAAGCAATCACGGTCATCAATAACAGCGCGACTACGTGAACGCCTACGCTGTCACTGTTTACGAACCATACCATCAGAACAAAAGAGACAACGATAGCGGCTAAGTTCAGCTTATGGCGATTAGGTAGCATTAGCGGTTTAGAGGAGATAATACCGCGTAATTTACCAAAGGCTACGATTGAACCGGTAAAGGTCACCGCACCGATAAAGATGCCTAAGAACACTTCAACGTTGTGAATATTCAGCACAACCTGTAGGTCTTCAGGTTTTACCCCTTCCATGTGTGGTCCAACAATATAACTGTTGAAACCCACCAGAACCGCCGCCAGACCGACGAAGCTATGTAAAATAGCAACCAGCTCAGGCATTTCGGTCATCTCGACCTTTTTAGCCAGGTAAATACCGATAGCACCACCAATGATCATGGCTAAAATAATCCATGAAACATTGCTTGAGTCAGGTCCAAAAATGGTAGCAATTAACGCGATTGCCATACCCACAACGCCAAAGGTATTACCCTGTCTTGACGTTTCATGTTTAGACAGACCTGCAAGGCTGAAAATAAATAGAATTGCGGCAACAATATAGGCGGCCGTAACTAATCCTCCAGATAACATTTATTACTCCTTAGTTCTTCCGGAACATTTTCAGCATGCGCTGGGTGACGGTGAATCCACCAAAAATATTAATGCTGGCAATCAGCACCGCGATGAAAGAGAAGAATGTCACCCAACCACCCTGACCAATCTGCAGCAGCGCACCAACCACGATAATACCGGAGATAGCATTGGTTACAGACATCAGCGGCGTATGTAGCGCATGACTCACGTTCCATACCACGTAATAACCAACAATGCAGGCCAGTGCGAATACGGTAAAGTGAGACAAGAATGATGCAGGAGCAACGTTCGCTAACCAACCAAACAGAATGATCGCCAGCGCAAACAGTGCATATTTCTTCACGGGTGAAGACGGCGCAGCTTCAGCAACTACAACCGGCTCGGCGGCCTTTGGTTTCTGCGGTTGAGCCGATACTTTGATTGGCGGCGCAGGCCACGTGATCTCACCGGTTTTAACTACGGTAACGCCACGAATAACGTCATCTTCAAAGTTAATATCCAGCTCGCCATTTTTCTCTTTGCACAATAGTTTTAATAAATTAACTAAGTTAGTGCCATAAAGTTGAGAAGACTGGGTAGGTAAACGGCTTGGCAAGTCGGTATAACCGATGATCTTCACGCCGTTTGGTGTTTCTGTAATTTGGTCGGCGATAGTCAGATCGCAGTTACCGCCGTTTTGCGCAGCAAGGTCAACGATAACGCTGCCCGGCTTCATGGATTCAACCATCTCTTGAGTAATTAACTTCGGAGCTGGTTTACCCGGAATCAGTGCAGTTGTAACAATAATGTCGACGTCTTTAGCCTGAGCGGCAAACAACGCCATCTCAGCTTTGATAAAGGCCGGAGACATCACTTTAGCGTAACCATCACCGCTGCCCGCTTCTTCCTCGAAGTCTAATTCAAGGAATTCTGCGCCCATACTCTGAACCTGTTCCTTGACTTCAGGACGGGTATCAAATGCACGAACGATAGCACCTAAGCTCCCGGCGGCACCTACGGCAGCCAGACCGGCTACACCGGCACCAATAACCATAACTTTAGCAGGCGGTACTTTACCTGCGGCAGTAATTTGCCCGGTAAAGAAACGACCAAATTCATGGGCGGCTTCAACAATTGCACGGTAACCGGCAATGTTAGCCATTGAGCTGAGGGCATCCATTGATTGAGCACGCGAAATACGAGGAACGGAGTCCATCGCCAGCACGGTCACTTTCTTATCCGCCAGCTTTTGCATCAGTTCAGGGTTTTGAGCAGGCCATATAAAGCTAACCAGCGTCGTTCCTTCACGAAGTAACTCTATTTCACTCTCTTGCGGCGCATTGACCTTCAGAATAATATCTGACTTCCAGACATCATCTGTAGATACAATCGTTGCGGCAGCAGCTTCAAAAGCTGAGTCATCAAAGCTGGCTAATTTACCAGCCCCTTGTTCTATGGCCACGGTGAAACCCAACGCAATAAGCTGCTCTACCGTTTTCGGTGTTGCTGCTACTCGGGCTTCATTGGCCAACCGCTCTCTTGGTACACCAATTTGCATAATATTCCCTTTCATCTGTCGTGGATGATAAGTGTATAGTTAACCTGAACTACATGTAATTTGAGCCGAGAACACTGGTGGTATAACGAATACCTGGACAAACAACCTTCCCCCGGTTAATTCAGCTGCCTATAAGCTACTGAAAATATATCCGGCGATCCACCGTTCTCTTTCTTTATATTCAAGTTTTTATGCTGATAGTATAAAACTTGTGTAATTCAGCCCTGTTTCTGAGCTACCCTAGTTATAACTTGAAATGATAAAAAATGCTAAAGCATCCCATGTAAATACATGACATAATCTGTTGCCCTTATCGGTACTGACTTATGCACACGTTAAAAATGTTAATAAACAAGGCGTAAAGGATCCTTTATGAAGCTGAAGACAACGCTAATTACTACAGCACTACTTTCCGTAATGACTTTTTCTGCCTTTGCGGCCCAAGAGCTTACTCCTGAGAAGGCCGATCAAATCGTTCCTTTTGATCGCATTACATTCACCGGGCGCTATGACAGTATCTACGACGCTAACCGGGCAGCCTCTAAGCATGCAGATAAAGTTGGTGCTACCTCATTCTTTGTTCGTGATATCAGCGACCAAAATGGCGATAGCGGTAACCTGCGCGTAACGGTAGACCTGTATCATGCAGATGCTCAGCCAGTCAGCGGTGAAACCCAGTACCGGATGTTTAACGGCCTGCGCGAATTACCGAAAGAAGAAGCCACCAAATTAGAGCCTTTTGATACGGTCTCTATTCGCGGCATTTACCCTGTCGATAACGACATCAGTGAAGAAATTTCGAAATTAGCTAAAGAGAAAGGCGCTTATTCTTTCTTTATCGTTAGGCAAATCGATGCCAACCGTGGCGCGAACCAATACATCACCGCCTTTATCTATAAAAAAGATGCGCCGGTGCGTAAGCTTCAAACAATAGACAACCCAATTCCAGCTGATTCCGATGCTGGCCGTGCTGCGCTTGCTGAAGGCGGTGCCGCTGCGGCTGAAGTAGAAGTACCAAACGTCGCATCATCAACATCGTTCAGTAGTAAAGTCGGTCGTTTCTTCGAAACGCAGACCAGTAGTGAAGGTTCTCGTTATTATGTCACCCTGCGTGATGGCACTAAAATTGAAGAATTGAATAACGCTACAGCGGAAAAAATGACACCGTTTGATTCAATCACCTTTACTGATAACTTTAGCAACAGCACTGATATGGCTGAACAAATTGCGAAACGTGCCCATCAGAAAGGCGCTAAGTACTACCATATAACCCGTCAGTGGGAAAAGAATGGTGGCACCATTACCGTAACGGCCGATCTGTACAAATAATCATTGGTTATGCAAAACTCAAAAAGGGCGATTTTATCGCCCTTTTTATATTGGTAACAAAGTCGTTTAATTTTAGTGCCAGCGCCTTTGCATCATCAGCATCGAAATATCTATTCTTCTTTGCGGCGAAAAGCGGTGTATTTTTGAACATATAGACACCGAATGTTAGGTTACACTCTTAATTATCTATTTCTGTCCTTCCCAACGTTAAACAGCATGATAACCTCAAACTTTATCCCCACGCATTCGCTAGAATATTTTCAGATAACAACCACACCTATATAAAAGTAAAATACTGATGACTGATAACTACTTTAACAATCCGTTCAAAGGCGTTGAGCTGGCCGAACAGGTGACTAACCCTAATATTATTGTCGGCCGTTATAGCTACTATTCTGGCTATTATCACGGGCATAGCTTTGATGAGTGCGCCCGATATCTGATGGATGACCGTAACGATGTCGATAAGCTGATAATAGGCAGCTTCTGCTCTATCGGCAGTGGCGTTGTATTTATGATGGCGGGTAATCAAGGTCATAGAATGGAGTGGATCAGTAGTTTCCCGTTCTTCTACGATCCCAGGGCTGAATTTGAAGGCGCCGTTGATGGCTATCAACCGAAAGGCGATACCGTGATTGGTAATGATGTGTGGATAGGTACTGAAGTCATTATTATGCCGGGGGTTAAAATCGGTCATGGCGCGGTTATTGGCAGCCGTTCAGTGGTCACCAACGATGTCGCCCCTTACACCATTGTGGCGGGTAATCCGGCAAAACCATTGCGCCAGCGATTCACTGCTAAAGATATTGAACGCCTATTGGAAATAACCTGGTGGGACTGGCCGATGGAGAAGCTGACTCCGGCTATTCCATTAATGTGTTCAGAGAATATAGATGCGCTATACCAGTATTGGACGCTGCAAGTTTCATCGATTGATATATAAAAACACCCGTAGCGCCCGGCAATATCCGGGCGTTTAATATTCAGCATTTACGTCGTTCAATTTCAACCACAAACCGATCGTCCTGCGGCTCAATTCGAATATTCACCGCTAAAAACTTTTGAATAATTTCTGCATTGGTTCGCAAATGCGGCGTTACTTTGCTGGTCGAAAAGCTCCCTCTTCCGGCTAATGCCATAGGTAGCAACAGCTGATCGGCTAAGTGCTCCCCAACCGCCGCACTCGAAGCCAGATACGCCAGAGCTTCCTTACAGGCCTCATTAGCGACGACTTCTGCTTTTTTTCCTTTCGATCCGAAGGCACAAACCGACTCAGAAAGATGTTCAAAATCCATTTGAAGTAGCAAAACATTGCCCGATCCCTGAACCCTCGGCAGTAATATCTCATGGAGCCGTTCGTCTGGCCACGACATCTGTTGCTTCACTACGGCCAGTTCGCGCAGACCAATACCATCAGGCAGATTAGCGTTTAATACTTCAGCTTTGATGCCCGTAGGCTGTCCGCGATGCCGTAGATTTAACTCATTCCACTGGGTAACTGGCTGAGTATTAACTTCAATATCCCCGCCGCCGGCAGGATAGAAGCCATAACGATGGAGCTGTAATTCTGCCACAGCGCCCATTTTGGCCATTATCGGCAACCATGCGTATTGTAAAAAATCAACCGTCGGGGCCATAGGATTATGGGTTCCACCTTTTAGACGGATATGACTTGCTGTTGTACAGGTCCATAAGGCCGGTAATAGGGTTTGCAGTACTAAAGTACAACTTCCTGCACCACCCAGATCAAACGCATAGTTTCCGCTATTGATCGGGCCGGGAATAAAACTCAGCTCGGTGGAACCCAGTACGGCACCGTCAACCTGAGCCTTACAAATCTGTTGAGCGGCCAGCACCGCCGTCAAATGCTGACGCATCAGCCCTGGCTTTTGCCGGCCAGCCCGAATACGCGTAAAGCGTACTGGCCTGTGGCAAATCATCGACAAAGAAAGTGCACTACGCAGGATTTGCCCACCGCCCTCGCCCTGAGCTCCGTCAATATTTATCCATTCCATTGTTTTGTCCTGAATCATAGAAATCTTGTCAGCAAACCGACAGCTAACAATCAATTTTGTTAATTATGTGAAAGTTATTCGTAAAGCCCCTATTTAGTCCAAATGAAATAGCGTATTGATAGTTCTGACGGGTCACTCATTTGACGGATTTTAATTTTAAGGACCTTACCTATGCTGACGAGAAATATCATTAAATTGGCCATTATTGCCACACTGTGTGTTCATCTATCAGCCTGTGCTCATATTGACGATAATCGCCATGGCCCGACGAATCACGGTTACAGTTCAACCACCCACATCAGCGGTTATCAGTCGCGACCTGATTCACGTAGCCACTATCAGCAACGCAATGTAGCGCGCCATGAACCGAGCAACCAATACAATCAGCAGCACCAAAATAAAGTGGGATATTCTCAACCCCGCGCAAATAACAATTTCAATAACAAGCCTGTACAGCCAGTTAAACCGAATTTATCGCAGAGGACCTCCAGTAAACCACCAGTCATTAACCAGAATAAATCTGCCTATGGCTCACCGAGGCCGACAAGTCGTCATTAATATTGGTGAATCTAAGGGGCCGATGGCCCCTATCCTTTCACACAAACAACCTGCTTCAGCGTATGCACAATCTCAACCAGCTCTGACTGGGCAGCCATTACTGCATCGATATCTTTATAGGCCATCGGAATTTCATCAATAACATCGGCATCTTTACGACACTCAACGCCTTCAGTGGCCTTAACCTGATCGGCTATTGAGAAACGACGCTTAGCTTCAGTACGGCTCATTGTTCGACCGGCTCCGTGGCTACATGAACAGAATGCATCCTCGTTACCTTTTCCACGCACGATAAACGATTTCGCCCCCATCGAACCCGGAATAATTCCTAATTCACCAAGCTGGGCGCTTACCGCCCCTTTACGGGTTACTAAGACTTCCTGACCAAAATGTTGCTCTTTCTGCACATAGTTATGGTGACAGTTCACCGCCTGCATCTCTAAAGTGAAAGGTTTAGTAATCACTTTTCGAGCGGCTGCAATCACGTTATCCATCATCGTTTCACGGTTTAAACGAGCAAACCGCTGTGCCCAGTCGACGGCAAACACATAGTCTTCATAGTGTTCACTTCCCTCAACCAGATATGCCAAATCTTTATGCGGTAAATTAATAAAGTGGCGTTCCATATCTTTCTTTGCCAGCTCAATAAAGTGGCTACCGATGGCATTACCAACGCCACGAGAACCTGAATGCAACATAAACCAAACCGACTGATTCTCATCCAGGCACACTTCAATAAAGTGGTTACCGGTTCCTAAGGTTCCTAAATGTACGCGGTTATTGGTATTCTTCAGGCGCGGATGTTTATCAATAATCTGTTTAAAATCCGGGTCTAACTGTAGCCATGCTTTATTTACCGACTCAGGCACATTACCCCATGCACCTTTATCTCGTTTCGCACGGTTAACTACACGTCCGTGCGGAACCGCCTGTTCAATCACATCACGCAACGCAGAAAGGTTATCCGGCAGATCGCAGGCATGAAGCGAGGTTTTAGCCGCCATCATTCCACACCCGATATCCACGCCTACTGCAGCGGGGATAATGGCACCCAGCGTTGGAATAACTGAACCAATAGTCGATCCTTTACCTAAATGCACATCAGGCATTACCGCCAAATGTTTAAAAATAAATGGCATTTTCGCCGTATTTTCTAACTGACGTTTGGCTTCTTCTTCAACCGGTACGCCCTGCGTCCACATCTTTACCGGACGGCCATTTTCTACATTAAGAACCTGAATGTTCTGTTTCATTATCTATCCTTACTTTCTTTTCCATTTCGGTTGCTCTGTCATTGCAAAACAACAATGAGGTTGGGCGACAAATTAGCGGTGAAACAGTCACAATGCTCTATCCAACTGAGCTACGGAACCTGGTTAGATTCCGGCGGGAATTGAACCCGCGACCGTTGCCTTTGATGTAGTTCCACCTGCATTCGCCCTATATTCTTTCGTTATTCTTTCGTTATTGGGTGCGGTAACAAAAGTCGATGAAAGGGAGCTTGCTCTACCAACTGAGCTACCGTTAATTGCTTAACGGCCCGGGATCGAACCGGGGACAAAGTACTTTCATCTGCATTTACCGCTAATTCATAAAGCAAACCGGTAACAACCAGTAGTGCCGAGATATCTTCTTACGAAGGCCGGGTTCGAACCGGCTATACCATGTAATCCCAGCGGGCATTTGTAACCCGTTTGCCGTTTTCCATTTAAACAGGCTGTACTATTTTCAATTCTTTTTGCTCGCACTACATACACAAAAGGTCGGGAGACAAAAGTGATGAAACGTGGTGGATGCAAGCATCCGGTGCTCTACCGCTGAGCTACGGTCCCATAGTGGTGGAACCGACGGGATTCGAACCCGCGACCTCCTCAGTTATAATGATGTAGTTTCATCGGCATTCTCCCTGTTTTCGTTACAATTTTTATTACTGCATTATTGATAACCACAGGGTGCGGTATGTCATACCGCACTTCACACCTATTGTGACAGCGTCACCTTGTCAATCTCTCCAACCCAGTGATTCGGGTCCATTTGACCTTCTGCGAAGGCCGTTATCATCCGGAATACCGCATCAGAGAAACCGCCGATATTCATAATGTCATCCCTATCCTGCGCCTGCGTTGTGGCATAGGGCTGAATATCCAAACACACTAATTTAGCCTTAGGATTGCTTTGCTTAAAGATTTCCCACTGGCGCATCGTTTCAGACGGCTGATTTCTGAAGGGAGAAATGCTGCCCCAAGACTCGTTATCTGATACTAACATCACCAGATCCGCCTTCACTCTGTTCTCATTTAACCATTTAATCGCCGAGCTACAGTTAGTACCACCACCACAAATTGCTGATAACTTTGCCGCATTGGTTAATACCGTATCCCGCGGGTTCAGCGTTAGCTTCCGAGGTTCAACAACGCAATTTTCAAACGGTAATACCAAGGTATCGCGCTGTTTGCGTAAATAGGTTGCCGCTACCAGCGCTGCGATATCCACACAGCGTGTGGCGGTCGTTGCCCCTTGACGATAACCGGTTACCGCACTACTCATTGAACCGGAAACGTCCGGACAAACCACCACTTTACCGTTAATTGCAGGAACGTTAGCCAGTGCAATTTCTAACGCATCCTGTAAAGCCTCTCTTACCACTAAAGGTATATCCTGACTAGCGGCCTTATAAGCCGTGAGTAGCTGATAAGGAAAAATCTTAGCTTTCGCGATACTGGCTTCATCTCGCAGTTTTTCAGCGACTCGTTCAGCCATTCCCGGCAGCTCAAATACCCCGTGGCGGGCAAAGGTATTCAAATTCATCCGCACCATCTGCCATCCGCTCTGGCTGGCAATTTTTGCCCAGTCTTTCTTAGTCAGCGCCAGTGAGGTTAACATCTGGAAAGGCACATCCGGCAGATCACCTTCAATACCCAAGGCACGGCAACGTTTAAACTCTTCAAAAGCGCGTGTCATCGGCGGTAAAGCATCGTGGTTATAGGGTTTACCAATTAGCCAGGCAAAGAACGCCTCTCTCCAAGCCTCAACGGGCTTCGGGTGAACCATTTTAACTACATCAGCCAACGATGGTGAGTTACCGACAGAGGCCGCCAGAAGCGCTTTTTCATCCGCGTTATTTAACCATGCCTGAACTAACTTTTTAGGCCGGGTTCCTAACGACTTACGTCCAACCACGCCGCTACGCAAAATTTGCACAAAGTTACGCAACATCTTTCCGTTATTAACAACCCGCGGAAAAGCCAGAGGTAGGTAATCCTGCCCTTTTACCGATAACAGCGCCAAAAGCAGGGCCGGCATATCTTTCATATAACCATGTTCACGGCAATATACTGCTGTTTTTGCTACTGTAATAGCGTCAACGCGAGTACAGAGTTCAAGTACTTTATCTAACTGCGTTTCAGCCGAGGCATAATAAGTACCGTTCAGGCAACCTGTCGCAGCATACTGAGCCAGCGCGTGCTCTGCGGTAAATTCATAGGCAGTTCCGCCCGCTTCATTTACTGCGTTAGTTTTAGGCAGTAAACGACCTTTTATTGATTGAAATAACTGGATATTCGCCATGCTCATTCTCCTTGAGACAATTTTTATTATTTGGTGGACGCAGCGGGGCTCGAACCCGCAAACTGCCGCAACCAGATCATTACTCTGGCTGGTACCGCAGTTGGAAATGCGCGCCAGTTAGTTACCCGTCAGCGGAGCAACAACCTGCATCCTCAACCGTGCCTGCAGCACCACTTAGACGACAGCCGGTTTTATCCGGACCACCCCATTAACTTTTTGGGTGGCGACGCTCCCTGTTATCAGTGCGCCCAAATTCTTGTTTATTCGTATGTTGGTATACATATAGCGATAAGCGTGCCAGTTTTTAAATTTATCAAATAAAAATTTTTATTTATTTGATTTTAAATGAATTTAAATTTTAACCTTGAATTTATTAAAATATCAGGCATCAGATAAATCCAATATTTTTATAAATAAATATCTATTTTTATAATTTAAGATAAACAAAATCTAAGCTGAGCGTTAAGAACAGAAAGATATGAGGCTAAATGCTAAAAATAAAAAAGCCCGATCAAGAGGCTTACACCTGACCGGGCTACCAGAGCAAAATTATTGTTAAATCGTATGATTAAATGAGTGTCTCAATGTGTTGCCATACCTGATTAAGTGAATCAACCTTGGCGTCTGCCAGAGCAAAGCGCGGGTCGCTACGCTGCTCGGGATCCGGCATAACAATCACCTTCATTTCAGCGGCCTTAGCAGCAACCATACCGTTAATTGCATCCTCAATCACAATACATTGTTCAGAGGTTAAACCAAGTTTTTCAGCCGCTAATAAAAATACTGCCGGATGTGGCTTGCCGTTAACCAATCCCTCTGCCGAAACCTGATGAGAAAAATAGTGAGTAATATTCAGTGCTTCCAGCACTCTGGCTATTTGCTTTTTAGGGGATGAGGACGCAACTACCATTGGCAAACCGTGCTGTTTAATGGTTTCCAGGAGTTCAAATACCCCCGGCATAGGTATTGGCGATGACTGTATACGACGCCCCACTTCAGTGACAACATCAATAGCCCGTTGAGGGACATCCTCCATAGGCAGCGAGTAACGCTGATGATGAGTCGCCAATAGCTTATCAACTCGAATGCCGGCAGAATCTATGAAATCGTCGCTGGTCAGTTGAACACCGTATTGTTTTAGATAGATATCTTGCTCAACTGCCATCCATACCGGCTCTGAATCAACCAGTACGCCGTCCATGTCAAAGATAATGCCGTAATTCATGCGTTCTCCCCTGCTTTGATGATGTTGATCCCGGCCTGTCGATAGCGCTGGAAAGTCTCTTCCGCTAATAAAGCATCAGTAATAATGCAACTGATGGAAAGCAACGTCGCTACGCTGTGGGATTTAATTTGATCGAATTTACTATGGTCGGCTAACAGTATCACCTGACGTGCGCGCTGTATAAGCATCTTTTTCACGCCAACCTCAAACATCGTAGCATTGGTAATACCACTTTCCAGCGATAATGAATCGCAAGACATAAACGCTTTATCAGCCGAGAATAGCTTAAGCATGTCCACCGCCAGACTCTCTCCTACGGTAAAATAACCAGACCGAATCATCCCGCCGACAATATAGCTTTCCAGTTGGTTAAAACAGCCAAGCTGAGATGGGTATCACTGCAAAGGATGAAGATATAGATAGATGTCTCACTATGTGAGCTAATTCAAAATAAAATAGTCAACTAAAGTGATTGTTAGGATAAAACGCTCATTTTTGATGATTGTTTAATGCCATTTATTGCACGATTACTGTTGCTTATTGCGATAGCTCGCGTTATCTAAGGTGGTTTAATGCTAATTCAGCCTAAGTTTTTCCCGCCCAATCAACATCGAAGATCTGTTTTCTGCCCGCCATCAAGGGTTACACTTCTAACCTAAATGGCCTGTTTTATGGGAAGTTACGCCATATCAACTATACTCAAACTGTATCAACCATAGAAAAAACCATTCAATCAGCATATAATCCTACCCATTGAATGCAATTAAGAAGGAAAATAGATAAATGAAAGCAAAACTAGCGGTTATCGCAGGCTTACTGTGTATCTCCAGCGCAGGTGTACTAGCAAATACGCCAAATTTGAGCGAGATTGCCCCTTACCCTATTGCTGAAGAAGGTCAAATTCGCCACGCTATTTTTCTACCCGCTGCAGAAAATGAAGACAATCTAAAAGTTGAGCTTTCTATGGGGAAAACCATGAAGGTTGACTGTAATCGCCATATGATGGGCGGCACATTAGAATCGAGAGATCTGAAAGGCTGGGGTTATAACTACTTCGTATTAACCGACGTGAGACAGCCGGCATCAACCATGATGGCCTGCCCGGACAATACGCTAAGAGAAACCTTTGTTGAAATTAATAACGCAAACCGCTTTGAGCGTTATAACAGCAAATTACCCATCGTTATCTTTACCCCGAAAGATGTTGAAGTCCGTTACCGTATTTGGACCGCCGGTGATACCTTCCAACAGGCTGAGATTAAATAATTTTAGCCTGCGTCTTATCGCTTACCCCGGTTCTGAAACGTTCAGTCCGGGGTAATAAAAGATCGACATACCAGCCTTAAGATGCCTAAAAATATTTAGTGTTGCTAATGTCGCATTCCATTTTGCACTATTTATTTTCAAAAAATATTATCCATATAAAGATATTGATTATTTATCCCCCTATTTCATGCCTGTATAGCCGGAAATTTCCGATAAATTTTTTTGGTTATAACTTAGCCACAAGATATATCACTTATTCAATGCGCATCTCTGGACGCCACTGATTAATTTTTACACTATATCACTGATTTTCAGTATTACATTTACGACATATTGATAATTAACCACGTTAATTAACGTATTTCCGGGCTAAAGGCGGATATAACTTGATGCTAATCTATACATAATATTGATAAACAGCGTATGGTTAATAAATAAATTTGCGACGGGCCCAACGCGGCCCGCCATTTTTTTCATATTTTGCTGCTAGGTTATTTTCAGATGAAGACTCATAGCGTTAACGGTATCAGACCGTTTAGTGCATTGATCGACGCGTGTTGGCGCGAACCCTACAATTCACACCGATTCCTCAAAGACATTATTGCCGGCATTACCGTTGGTATTATTGCCATTCCTTTGGCAATGGCGCTGGCTATTGCCAGTGGAGTCCCGCCGCAATATGGCTTATATACCTCTGCGATTGCCGGTATTGTTATTGCAGTAACCGGCGGCTCACGCTTTAGCGTATCCGGCCCGACCGCCGCCTTCGTGGTTATTTTATACCCGGTATCACAACAGTTTGGCCTTGCCGGTTTACTGGTCGCCACGCTGATGTCGGGGCTGTTCCTGATTATTATGGGATTGGCCCGCTTTGGCCGCCTGATTGAATATATTCCGATTTCGGTCACGCTGGGTTTTACGTCCGGTATTGGTATTACCATTGCTACCATGCAGGTCAAAGACTTCTTTGGCCTGACGCTAGACGTGCCTGAAAATTATATTAATAAGGTTTCAGCGCTGGTATCCGCGATGCCGACTATCAGTTGGGCCGATACGCTAATCGCGACCGTTACGCTGGGCGTATTAATTTTTTGGCCCAGATTGAAACTTGCTGTTCCGGGGCATCTTCCTGCATTACTGGCAGGTACAGCAATAATGGCGATTCTGGCACATTTTGATCATCAGGTTGCCACTATCGGTTCGCGTTTTAGTTATATGATGCCTGACGGTACCAGCGGGCAAGGTATTCCCCCGATTTTGCCTCAGTTTGTACTCCCTTGGAATTTGCCGGATGCCGGTGGCAAGGCTTTTGAACTGAGCTGGAATACGATTTCGGCCCTGCTTCCTGCCGCCTTCTCAATGGCGATGCTCGGGGCTATTGAATCCCTGCTATGCGCCGTGGTTCTCGACGGGATGACCGGAAAGAAACACCACTCTAACAGCGAGCTTATCGGCCAGGGGCTGGGGAATATCGCGGCACCATTTTTCGGCGGCATAACGGCTACTGCCGCTATTGCCCGTTCGGCAGCTAACGTGCGGGCAGGAGCGACGTCACCGGTATCGGCAATTATCCATGCCATTATGGTGATTATGGCGCTGCTTATATTGGCTCCGGGACTGTCTTACTTGCCGCTTGCCGCCATGTCTTCATTGCTACTGATTGTGGCATGGAATATGAGTGAAGCTCGCAAAGTGGTTGATATTTTACGCCGCGCACCTAAAGACGACATTATCGTAATGCTGCTGTGTATGTCGCTAACGGTGCTGTTTGATATGGTCATCGCGATTACTGTCGGTATTGTTTTAGCTTCACTGTTGTTTATGCGCCGGATTGCACGCATGACTCGGTTAAGTGAATTGCTGACAGAGTCGAATTCCGATCGCTTAGTTATGCGCGTTAGCGGCCCGCTGTTCTTCGCCGCTGCCGAACGTATCTTCAATGAGCTGGCTGAAAAAATTGATACTCAACGTACCATTATTTTACAGTGGGACGCGGTACCAATACTGGATGCCGGCGGGTTAAGCGCGTTCCAACGTTTTATTGAATTACTGCCTGAAGGTATGATGCTGATTAACTGTGATATCCAGTACCAGCCATTGAAAACCTTGGCCCGGGGGCAGATAAAGCCGATTCCCGGCAAGCTGGCTTTCTATTCATCCTTAGAAGAAGCCCTGACTGCAGAAAGCATTATTAGCGGCAAATAGTTAACTATTGCGCGATCACAGTGATAACTTTTATCGATTCCAAAAATATTAATGCCCGGTGACAAAACCGGGCATTATGACTGCAGTTAACCTCGATTAACGACGTTATGTTCGCAGATTAATATAGGCAAAATCTTCAGTTAAAGCCGCTCTAACGCCTCTTCCAACTCGCTCTCAGCTTCTCTTAACTTACGTTGTTTCTTAGCGATCTTATCGCTCCGGCCTGAAGCCTTAGCTTCTCTCAATTCAGCTTCGCGTTCAGCAACCTTGCGCTCTTTCTTGGCAATTCGCTCCTCATTGTCGGCACGATATCCTTCGTTAGTACAATAGGTTTCTACGTTGCTTAATGCCCGCTGCAGACCGGCAACCCGGTGAGGGTTATTATATTGCTTAGCATACTCAATCTGTTGCTGAATTTTTTCTTTCTTGATCGCACAGTAATCTTTTCCTGAAGTGGAATTACCAGCCAAAACGGCCGGAGAAATAATCATTGTGGCGATTAAACAGATTCTTTTTAACATTGCTATCTCCATAAGCAGTAAGTCCAATTCTCAACCCATTGAGAATTAAAACAAATGGTATCACAGCAAATTATCAGTTCAACCATCTGACATACCTGGTCGCATTTCTTTAATCAATCTTAACACTTGCAAAGCAACATTCACGGTCAATTATCTCTCTATCCGCATAGGCGTTGTAAAACTTATTCGGCTTAATTGATGTTAATTTAACTCATGGGAAAGGAAATATAAAACCGAGGTGGCGGGAAATAATGGCTGGATAACAGCGACAAAAAAGGGGAAATGAAATTCCCCTTTTTCGATCACAACCCGCTGATTAGTTACTGGTATCTAGCTCAGGGAAACTTTTCACTAAGTCATCAATCGCTTTAATCTGCTTTAAGAACGGCTCTAATTTATCCAGCGGTAAGGCTGAAGGACCATCGCACTTCGCATTAGCCGGATCCGGATGAGCTTCAATAAATAATCCGGCAATACCAATCGCCATACCTGAACGAGCAAGTTCAGTAACCTGAGCACGACGACCACCCGATGCGGCACCAAACGGGTCGCGACACTGTAAAGAGTGGGTCACGTCGAAAATAACAGGGTGACCACCGGTCGCTTGCTTCATAACGTTAAAGCCCAGCATATCAACAACCAGATTATCGTAACCAAAGTTACTACCGCGATCGCATAAAATAACCTGGTCGTTACCGCCTTCTTTAAACTTGTCGACGATATTACCCATTTGCCCCGGGCTGACAAACTGGGGTTTTTTAACGTTAATCACTGCGCCGGTCTTCGCCATGGCTTCAACTAAGTCAGTCTGGCGGGCTAAAAATGCCGGTAGCTGAATCACATCAACCACTTCAGAAACTGGCTGAGCCTGAGCGGCCTCGTGCACATCGGTAATGATTCTCACACCGAATGCTTTTTTCAGCTCTTCAAATATCCGCATGCCCTCTTCCATTCCCGGTCCACGATAGGAGTGGATAGATGAACGGTTAGCCTTATCGTAAGAGGCTTTAAACACATAAGGAATGCCCAACTTCTGCGTAACTGTGACGTAATGCTCACAAATACGCATGGCTAAATCCCGCGACTCCAGCACGTTCATACCACCAAACAGTACAAATGGAAGATCGTTTGCTACATCAATGTCGCCAATTTTAACTACTTTCTGACTCATACCGTTTTATTCCTTAGTCTTTAATAATCAAATTTTAATGCAGCGTCACATTTCCCTGCTCAATACTATTGATCTGCATTTTTATAATTTCAGATACCGGATCTTCCGGACAATGTTCAACGAAATAGTTAAGATCGGTTGTTGCTGCTTTATTGCAATCAAGTTGAGCATATATCAAGCCGCGGTCCCGAATTTCATACGGATCTTCCGGGTCAAAACTCAGGGCAAGCTGGCTGGCTCTTAGCGCCATTTCTGGCTTATTCTCCTGCATCAGAGCCCCTTTAAGGGAGCCTAACAACTTCATAATAATATGGCTGTTATCAGCGTCACTCAAATCGTCATTACCTAAATTAGCCGTAATACCAAAATGCCCTTTTAGCCAGACATCAAGCATTCTGCAGGTTAAGGTCTCGCCGTCTAATGGATTAATCACCCAGTAATCTCCGTCAAGCCATTCTGCTTTAACCAATAGCTGGGTGGGAAATATCACCGGATATAACGCAATATCTAAACGTTGCGCAATATACATCAGAATCAACCCCAAGGTTGAAGGGGCTCCCTGATGTGTTTTTAGCACCTTATCCAACCATAACGTATCTGAAAGGTTATACACCCCGCCCGGGCCACCAAATCCCCAAGTATGATAGAACAGATGCAACAGTTGCTCCAACTGCTGCTCTTCATCAATATCATCGGGAATAATGCTTTTGGCACGTTCAGCTAATACATCCAACTCGCGTCGAACATCCTCTTCCGGGAAGTCATCGCGAATAAAACGCGTAATTCGATAAATCCCTTCATGCAATGGATTATCATCAAACTCAAAATCAGTGACGTCTTCGTTATTCATGCATACCCCATAAGTAACGGCATTTTATTTACGGCTAATATAACAATGAAATACACACATATCATGGCCAACATAAAGGCTGTCGCCCGAACCATCTGATTCCGCGCTCTCTTGCCCAAAGCGACGTGACCTAAACCAATATAGATAATGACCCCAATTAATTTCTCGGTCATCCAGACGCCCTGCACGGTGAACGGATAAAACTGAGTTAATGAGATCAGTACAATACCGGTGACGAATAAAATCGTATCGTTAAGATGTGGCGCTATTTTAATCCAACGCTGTTGCATTATCGCCGCGCCGCGCCACTTCCAATAAAAACGCAGGACAAACAATGTGATGCTAATAGCTGCAGTGAGAACATGCAGATGCTTTATCCATACATACATAGGGAGCAATTCCTGTTTATCGGTTTTTAACGTATATACCTAAAATATTTCGAATTGCATTGCGGCGGCAAGAGAACCAGTCCCGATGAGCTTACTCAGGTAAGTGATTCGGGCAAATGAGCACCACCAACAAAAATGCAACCTAAAGGATTACGGGTATAAAGTATCAGTGTTTGAACCAACGGCCCAGCGTAACACGCTCATTGCCGCCGTAGTCCAGATGCGTGGCGATCAGTTCAAAATTATGCTGTTTGAATAATCCACGCACTTGTTCACCTTGGGTCCAGCCATGTTCCAGCAGTAACCAGCCTCCGGGCTTAAGATACTCTGGCGCACTTTCAATAATGTGCTGAAGGTCAGCAAAACCCTGCTGAGCAGAGATAAGTGCACTGTCGGGCTCATAGCGAACATCACCCTGAGACAGATGAGGATCTTCTTCATCAATATAAGGGGGATTGCTAACAATCATATCAAAATAGCACTCAGTCAGTGGCGTAAACCAGTCACCCTGAACAAAATGAACGTTATTAATATTCAGATTATCGGCATTATCCTGAGCCAGAGCGATAGCTTCCGGCTGATAATCAATCCCCGTAATTGAGCAATCGGGACGTTCGCTGCCCAAGGCCAAAGCAATCGCCCCGGTACCTGTGCCTAAATCCAGAATATCACAATCGATTGTCGGTAAACGCTCCAGCGCCAGCTCAACCAGTTTTTCAGTATCAGGACGAGGGATAAGCGTAACCGGTGAGACTTTCAGCATCAGCGACCAGAACTCTCGGGTTCCCACCAGATAAGCAATCGGCTCCCCTTGCTCTCTTCTCACCAACAGTTCATCTAACACTGACGCTTGTGCCGGTGTAAGTAAGGTCTCGCTAAATGCCATTAAAAAGGTGCGGGTTTTCCCGGTGACAAAACCGAGCAAAATTTCCGCATCGCGCTTAGGGCTATCGCCACCGTCTAGCCTGGCGATAGCTTGTTCTAACCATTGATTAAAAGTCATGCGTCTTGTTCGGAAAGTGCTGCCAACTGATCCGCCTGATATTCCTGAACAATAGGCTGAATCAACATATCCAACTTCCCTTCCATCACTTCGTCTAAACGGTAAACGGTCAGGTTAATGCGATGATCGGTCACCCTTCCCTGCGGGAAGTTATAGGTACGGTTACGGTCAGAGCGATCGCCGGTACCCAACAGGTTACGACGGGTTGATGCTTCTTCTGACTGACGTTTGGCTATTTCAGCCGCGCGAATTCTGGCACCCAAAACGGATAAAGCCTTTGCCTTATTCTTATGCTGGGAACGCTCATCCTGGCATTCAACCACGATACCGGTAGGTAAGTGGGTAATACGAATCGCTGAGTCGGTGGTATTAACGTGCTGACCACCCGCTCCGGAGGAACGGAACGTATCTATTTTTAGATCTGACGGATTAATATCAGGAAGCTCAGCCTCTGGGATTTCAGGCATTACGGCAACAGTACAGGCCGACGTGTGAATACGCCCTTGGGATTCTGTTTCAGGCACTCGCTGAACCCGATGTCCGCCGGATTCAAACTTCAGGTTGCCATAAACACCATCGCCAGAAACTTTCGCAATCACTTCCTTATAACCGCCATGTTCACCTTCGTTGGCGCTGATAATCTCTACCCGCCAACGGCGGGTTTCAGCATAACGGCTGTACATACGGAATAAGTCACCGGCAAAAATAGCCGCTTCATCACCGCCGGTACCGGCCCGAACTTCCAGAAAGCAACCGCGCTCATCATTAGGATCTTTGGGCAGTAAGAGAACCTGTAGTTGTTGCTCGAGCTCTTCTGTTCTTTGCTTAGCCTGATTAATTTCTTCCTGGGCCATATCGCGCATTTCAGGATCGCTTAGCATCATTTCAGCCGTTGCTAAATCTTCCTGAACCTGCTGCCACTGGCTAAAACATGCCGTAACATCACCTAACTGAGCATATTCGCGGGAAAGCGCCCGAAAACGGTCCTGATCGGCGATAACGTCTGCATCACCTAAATGCGCCTGAACTTCTTCATGGCGCTCTTGTAAAGCTTCTAATTTAGCAATAATAGAAGGTTTCATGCGTGCCTAAACCCTATGAATAAAAGGAAACTAACATTGATCCAGCCCGAGGCTATCTCGTAGTAAATTTAACTGTTCCAGATCGCCGCTACTGGCCGCTTTCTGAAGTGATTTGGTTGGAGCGTGAATCAATCGATTGGTCAGCTTACGTGAAAGATCGTTAACCGCACTTTCGACATCTGCGCCCTGCTGAATAGCAATAAGGGTTTTTTCAACCAGCTCTTCGCGGATATTATCCGCCATAGAGCGGTAATCACGGATCGAGGACACCGCTGATTGCGAACGCATCCACTCCATGAAGTTTAAGCTTTCTTGCTTAACAATATCTTCAGCCTGAACGGCCGCCGCTTTTCGCTGAGACAAGTTGTGCTCAATAATGGCATGCAGGTCATCAACGGTATACAGATAAACGTTAGAGAGTTTACCAACTTCAGGTTCAATATCGCGCGGAACGGCAATATCGATAAATAACATCGGCTGATTGCGTCGGGCTTTCAGCGAGCGTTCAACCATGCCTTTTCCGATTATAGGTAGCGGGCTGGCGGTCGAACTAATGATGATATCGGCTTTATATAAACGCTCATCAATTTCAGGCAGCGTAATAGCTTCGGCCTGAACTTCATCAGCCAATACTTGAGCGCGTTCGCGAGTCCGGTTGGCAATCACCATTTTCTTAACCTGATGTTCGCGCAAATAGCGGGCCACCAGTTCAATAGTTTCACCGGCGCCGACTAACAGAACGTTGACTTCAGACATCGATTCAAAGATCTGACGAGCCAAAGAGCAGGCGGCAAAGGCAACGGAAACGGCACTGGAGCCAATGTCCGTTTCAGTCCGAACCCGTTTTGCTACTGAAAATGACTTATGGAACAACCGTTCCAGCTCAGTATTAAGCTTGTGCCGTTCCTGAGACTCCGCAAAGGCTTTTTTTACCTGGCCTAAAATCTGAGGTTCACCGAGCACTAAAGAATCCAGCCCGCAAGATACCCGCATCAGATGATTAACCGCATCAATACCCTGATGCCAGTAAAGGCTTTTCTTTAAATCATCCAGCGATAACTTATGATACTGGCACAGCCAATTAACTAATTGCTGTAGAGCATTGTCATCTTGTTCAACGCTTAAGTAGAGCTCAGTTCGGTTACAGGTAGACAGCACAACACCGCCCTGCACCAACGGCTGTTGGTGAAGGCTTTGTAATGCATCACCCAGCGTATCCGGAGAAAAAGTAACACGTTCTCTTAATGATACAGGGGCGGTTTTATGGTTGATTCCAAGTGCAAGCAGGGTCATTAAACGGCTATTATTATAGTTCTTTCATTCATTGATTCACGGTTTGAGCGTCCATTCTACTTGATGCAGACAATCAATAAAAGCGACACATTCCCCAGCACCGCGTTGGCAAGATGAAATACGTCTAAATAGGTATAGTTTATTCGGATTTAATAATACGATTGACGTTTGGCCGTCAGGCTATTAGCGTTATCGGCTACAGACAGGATATCGGCGAGAACATCATGGCATATATACGGACCACTACATTTTTAAAACTAATCCCATTGGCGAGCGTGTTATTAACCGCGTGTACCCTTACGGGTACAACTGATAGCACCACAACCACCTCTTCACCGGAATGGCAGCAGCACCAAAAACAGGTTACAGCGCTGACGCAATATCAGACCCGTGGTTCATTCGCCTATATAAATTCATCGCAAAAAGTTTATGCCCGTTTCTTCTGGCAGCAGGACGAGCCTGAGCGCTACCGCCTATTGTTAACAAATCCGCTAGGTAATACGGTAATGGAACTTAACGTTCAACCCGGTTTGGTCCAGTTAACGGATGATAAAGGTCAGCGCTATATCAGTGATGATGCTGAGAAAATGATTCAAGAAATGACCGGCATGAATATTCCACTGAATAATATGCGCCAGTGGATGCTGGGTTTACCTGCCGGAGCGAAAGAGTTTACCCTCACGCCTGAAGGCCGCCTGCAAAAAATCTCCCTCACTCAGGGCGGCGAAGTTTGGACGGTTGATTACCAAAAGTATGATACCAACAGCAAACCGGCGCTTCCTGGTCTGCTAGAGATTGTTCACGGTGATGACCGCATTAAATTGAAAATGGATAACTGGACGCTGAAATAATGGTGAACTGGCCCTCTCCCGCTAAGCTCAATTTATTCCTCTATATCACCGGGCGCCGTGCCGACGGCTACCATGACTTGCAGACCTTATTCCAGTTTATCGACTATGGCGATACGCTAAACTTTGCATTGCGTGATGACGGTGAAATTCGCCTGTTAACCCCCATTGATGGCGTACCCGATGAAAGTAACCTGATTGTCCGCGCGGCCAGATTGCTAAAGTCGTATAGTTCAGCACCGTTGGGCGCAGATATTTCGATTAATAAAGTTCTGCCCATGGGCGGCGGTTTGGGCGGTGGCTCATCAAATGCGGCAACGGTCTTAGTTGCCCTCAATCATTTATGGCAATGTGGCCTGTCAGTTGAGCAGCTATGTGAAATTGGATTAACTTTGGGTGCCGACGTTCCGGTATTTATTTTTGGTCATTCTGCGTTTGCCGAAGGCGTTGGAGAAAAACTTCAACCGGCCAATCCACAAGAAAAATGGTACCTCGTTGCTCATCCGGGCGTTCATATTCCGACCCCAATTATTTTTTCCGATGCGGAATTAATCAGAAATACACCAAAACGTTCATTATTAACGCTTTTAAACGCCCCTTTTTCCAATGATTGTGAACCAATCGCAAGAAAAAGGTTCCCCGAGGTTGAACAGCTCATTTCTTGGCTGTTAGAATATGCCCCGTCACGATTAACTGGAACCGGCGCTTGTGTATTTGCCGAATTCGATACAGAATCTGCGGCCCGTGATGTATTAAAAAAAGCCCCTGAGTGGTTACATGGATTTGTTGCGCGAGGAATTAATACCTCCCCGTTGCAGACCGTACTCTCAAGGCAAGAATGAGTTCTACTTTAATACGGTAACCAAAGCTACCCTCGGAGTCAGCGCTGTTTACCGTATTAAGTGTTCTCTGTTTTCGTATATCATTTATGAGTTAGATTTAGTCTATCTTCTTGATGGTATCTTTCTGGATGCAAGCCTGAGGTTGTTCTCGTGCCTGACATGAAGCTCTTTGCTGGTAACGCTACGCCGGAACTAGCACAACGTGTAGCCAATCGTCTTTATACTTCTCTCGGTGACGCCGCTGTAGGCCGTTTTAGCGACGGTGAAGTGAGTGTTCAAATTAATGAAAACGTACGCGGTGGTGATATTTTTATTATCCAATCCACCTGTGCGCCAACAAATGACAATTTAATGGAATTGGTCGTCATGATTGATGCGCTGCGTCGTGCATCAGCCGGACGTATTACTGCCGTAATTCCTTATTTTGGTTATGCCCGTCAGGATCGTCGCGTACGCTCTGCTCGCGTACCAATTACCGCAAAAGTCGTTGCTGACTTTCTTTCCAGCGTCGGCGTTGACCGCGTATTAACCGTTGATCTGCACGCAGAGCAAATTCAAGGGTTCTTTGACGTACCGGTTGATAACGTTTTCGGTAGCCCTATCTTGTTAGAAGATATGCTGCAACAGAATCTGGAAAGCCCGATTGTTGTCTCTCCTGATATTGGCGGCGTTGTTCGCGCCCGCGCAATTGCCAAACTATTAAACGATACCGATATGGCCATCATCGATAAGCGTCGCCCTCGTGCTAACGTTTCTCAAGTGATGCATATCATCGGTGACGTCAATGGTCGCGATTGTGTGTTAGTTGATGACATGATTGATACCGGTGGTACGCTGTGTAAAGCAGCAGAAGCACTGAAAGAGCGTGGCGCTAAGCGCGTATTTGCTTATGCAACTCACCCGATCTTCTCAGGTAATGCCGTTGATAACATCAAGAACTCAATGATTGATGAAGTCATCGTTTGTGACACTATTCCTCTATCTGCTGAGATTAAAGCGATTAATAAAGTTCGTACATTAACGCTTTCTGGCATGCTGGCTGAAGCTATTCGCCGCATCAGCAACGAAGAGTCAATTTCTGCAATGTTTGAACATTAACAGAAATTAGTTCGACAAAAAAACCCGCTGTTCATCTAATGAATAGCGGGTTTTTTACTGCTGAATGGTTAGTTAAATTTGGCTCACTTCAACCCTGTCACTTCAGTACAAGCTGACTATATCAAGCTCTGGCTGCATATCTCTTCTGTAACCTGACCGTCTATAAGCGTCACGACAGACACATTATAAGTGTTTATGCCTATAGCCGTTGTTGTTACGATCGCAGTGCTTGATCCACCAATAACGTTCCGCAACCCTTTCCCGTCCGCTAATACGCGCACCGACCAACCAGATTAAAGCACCAACGAAAATGCCCATTACCGGTAAGTGAGCCAAAGAGCCGGCCAGAACAAAGTCTTTCATCATACCCAGAACGGTAAAAGCAACGCCGCCAACCATAGAAACCAGACCAATTCCCATGAGGGTATTTCCGAGTGCGACTGCTGTTTTGCGTTTCATAAGAACCTCCATTGATGGCCTACTGAAGTGAGGATGTGATTCTGCTTAACCACTCATTTGTTATGAGTATAGGCAACCAGGCTTATTATTAGTGTGGTGTCGATCACAGGCTGGGGATGTTCTTTACGATTTGCTTACATTTCCTTTCAAAAAATTTAATTGCCGTATTCACCAATGAAAACTTTATTAATAAGCATCTAATATTTTTAAATATCAAAATGTTATTTTTCTTCGACGCTTACCTACCCTATCAATTATCAGCATATTTTGTGATTCAGGTCAGAGAGGGTAAAATGGCACGCTTATAATTTGGCATCCCTGAACTGAGTCTTAGCATAGAGATGCTCCTGATGCACCATCTTGTTAGTAGGAATAGATCGTGAGTAGCATTAAATTAATCGTTGGCTTAGCCAATCCGGGGGCTGAATATGCCCAGACCCGTCATAATGCCGGAGCCTGGTACGTTGACCTGCTGGCTGAACGCCACAATCAGTCGCTGAAAGAAGAAGCTAAATTTTTTGGTTACACGGCGCGGTTAAATATTGACGGTCAGGATATTCGCCTGCTGGTCCCGACGACCTTTATGAATTTGAGCGGCAAGTCGGTGCTGGCGATGGCCGGCTTTTTTCGTATCGCTCCCGAAGAAATTTTAGTTGCTCATGATGAACTGGATCTCCCCCCCGGTGTGGCAAAACTTAAATTGGGTGGCGGCAACGGCGGTCATAATGGTTTAAAAGATATCACCAATAAATTCAGTAATAACCCTAACTTCTACCGTTTAAGAATTGGTATCGGTCATCCCGGCGATAAGAATAAAGTCACCGGATTCGTTTTGGGTAAACCACCACAAAGCGAACAAAAGATGATAGATGAAGCGATTGATGAAGCGGTACGCTGTACCGATATATTGATTAAAGAAGATGCCACTAAGGCCATGAACCGGTTGCATTCATTTAAAGCAACGGCCTGAAGGTAGTCGAAATATAAAGCCGCCGGTTTTGATAAAACCAGCGGCTTTACAATAAAGATGGCTGAAAACTTATCTCTGGAGTTTGCGGTAAACAAACAGCACTAACATTGCACCAAGTACAGCGATAACCATACTACCCAGATTGAAACCGTCTACGGTACCAAAACCGAAGAATGAACTGATAAATCCCCCGACCATTGCCCCGACAATACCTAAAATTACGGTCATGATAAAGCCACCGCCATCGGGTCCGGGCATCAGCCATTTAGCTAATATGCCCACAATTAAGCCCAGTACGATCCAAGCGATGAAACCCATATACACACCTCCGATACATCATTTATTCAAGGGAAAATAATTCGTCGTATTTTATTATTACTTGTTTAAGGATAGGTGCTGTTAGGCGAAACTTCTAATTATTCACCAATTAATTTCATAGTGACATTAGTTTTAAGCCTTAAATATTTCACTATAAATCAAAATGTTATTAGCCATTACCCCATTGGCTAGCCGTGACAATTCTCTGCCTTTATTCCCTAAATTTAGCCACTCACAGCGGTATAATCACCTTTCGATTTCAACATCAGTTGCTATGTGGCCAAATATCTCTTACTCGAATCTCACTTATCTCTCTTACAACAAGGTGGTTATCACCGGGTAATATTGCTCGCGGGCATAAAAAATAGAGCCAGCGAGTGATAAGCCTGATACATGATCTGTTATTAAATAATATTGAATTAGAAGGAAAGAGATAATAATCAGCGCTGTTTAATGGGAAATGGCCATTACGGAAAGTTTAAACGTATTCGCATTTATTGATAAAAAGCTCTGTGGATACAGAGCTCCGATAACGAATAGAACGCTCTGGCCTTCACGCATTATCACAAAATGCAGTCCAGGCATCTTCAGACAGCTTATGAATACGAATAAACTTTCGAGTTTTACACAGAGACTTTCTTAATGCCTTCTTGGCCTGCTCACGTTTAATCTTCGTTGCCGGCGGCGTTACGCGTTTAGATGCCCGAAGATGAACGCCAAGAATATAGACGCTATAACAAATATCGGTACTAACTCCGTCATGATCAACTTCATTATAAAACTTCATAGTCTGTGAAATCCCCTGTCATCCAAATACCATTGAGCCAGTATATCTTAAACCTTTTTTGTATTGCAGATTTATCATCGCTGAGCATAACTTAACCATTCAAGGTTAACATTGGTTAAAATGAATCGTTGCCATTAACGTTGGGTGCTATATTGGTCACAATTAAATTTAATTTTGCGGAAGCATACCCATGAAGCCAAGCTACATTCTCGTACACAATGATAATATGAAACTCCTTGGTGAAGCCGTGTACGCACTGATCAAAAGAGAAATACCCATAGATAACAATTCAATAAAAATGGAACTACAGGGTATGATTGCAGCAATTCCAGCGGATAACATCGGAAAGCACAAACTGATTACCGGCGTGTTAAAACTGTTAGATTAGTCTGAAAATATCGTCTATTTTTGAATATTCACTTAGATACGACTAACCTTAATAATGCGTTCAATCTCTTTATCAGAAGGAACATAACTATGTTAAGAAAACGTATTGTCGCGATAGCATCTTTGCTTATTCTTTGTGGGGTATTGTCAGCCTGTAATACTACCCGAGGCGTTGGGGAAGATATTGAAGCAGGTGGACAGGCTATACAGCGGAGTACTCAATAACCTATTACCCTCTATTTATCTATCAAAGCCTTCATCTGAGGGCTTTAATTTATCTATTGACTGCCATTAGCAATATCCTTCATGTTCCCCCTCTCTTTACACAACGGCCATTGAGGTATACTCAACGAATAAAAAGCGCTAGATTAGAATCATGTCGTTTAATTCAAGGTGCCATTATTATGAATAATCCTGATATAAACCTATCCACCATATTATCTGACGTATTTAAAAAGACCTCAAAGAAAGCTGAGCGGGGAAATGCGGATGAACAATTTCATCTAGGTATCATGTATGTTATGGGGCATGGTACCGACAGAGACTTCACTAAGGCGCGATTGTGGTTTGAAAAGGCAGCCAACCAAGATAATTCACTGGCCAAGACGGCCGTTGCTTACTTAGATAAAATTAACCCAGTCGCCTGATTTTCACAGCGATGTCACCAGAATATTTTCACTCGCTATTCTTCTCGGGTGTTATTCCTAATGGTTCAGTCGCTTTTCATCCTGCATTGAGCGTAACTGAATAGTCGCCGTCAATGTTCCTGCTGTATTAGCACCGCAGTTATTTAAGTGCATAATATTTAAACATAGCGGATACCAACCGGTATCCGCTGCAAAGAGCTTTTATTTATTCAGCCCATTGGGGCAATTAAAGCTAGGCTAGGCTTCACTTTTAGCTAAAAAATCAAGAGCCAGCGTTGCCGTCCTGTTTCTTTCGGACCCCGCTGGCTCTTTATTTGTGACTCTTATCAATTTTTCAGATATTGAACTCTTGTCTACCGGTAACTTTGCTTCACATAGCTTAACAACCATTTCACCGATAATTTGTCGTATTGGATCCATTTTCTGAGACATAATTCACCTGTAAATTAATAAACCTAATTGTATTAAGCTATAAATATTCGGAATACTCAAGGTGTAAATAGCAGAAATATGAATAATGTTCGCACCTATCATTATCAGTTAGAATGCTGCATAAATTACTTGACCATAGCTATTTAATTCATCTGATTTACATATCATATCAATGGCTTTTTATTAATTCCGTTTTATGACTACGTCCTCATATTAACGCTCATTAGTCTCTTTGCTTATGACATACATTCAGTGCATCAACATCTGCTGACACGATATGATGTAGATGCTTGGTAATAAAATCTATTGGCCAATTACACCATGCAATATTTTCCAGCGTTGCAACAACCTCCTCAGAGAAACGATATTTAAGTACTTTTGCCGGATTACCACCAACAACGGCATAGGCGGGAACGTCTTTGGTAACAACCGAACATGCAGACACTATCGCACCATTGCCTATTTTTATACCGGGCATGATTACTGCTTCATAACCTATCCATACATCATTACCAACAATGGTATCCCCTTTGTATGGTAACTCACTAAGCGCAGGCATGACTCTTTCCCACCCGTTACCGAATATCTGAAACGGATAGGTTGAGATACCCGATAGCTTATGATTAGCGCCGTTCATAATAAAACGCACACCTTTAGCAATGGCACAAAACTTCCCTATGTGCAGTTTATCTCCGATAAACGGATAGTGATAAAGAACATTTTTTTCAAAATCTTCTGAGTTATCCGGATCGTCGTAATATGTATACTCACCAATAACGATATTTGGGTTTTTGACCGTATTCTTGATGTAACAAACCTGCGGGAACCCTTCCATAGGGTGTTTATTATCTGGATCTGGTCCGTTCATATTTATCACCAAATTTTTATATTATTAATCAATGAATTGAAGCCTCTATCGCGATCTTGTAGGCCCAGCCAAAACATCATAATAAATTAAGCCGATCAAGTTAATTGTATATCATAATATAAATATTATTTTCATGATATTCATAGCCATACCTCCGCCCTCTCGCTCTGATGACACCCCTAGTTTTAATTTTTAAAGTTACAACGCATTTATAAAATATTCGACTATAGTCAGAAAGTAGTAGTCCGTTAATCAACAGGATTTTTCCTATTCGATATAACGTTGGTTATTGATACTAAAACGGTCACACAGCCTTACGGCCCGGTATTAGATTAATTGTGACCGATATATTTTTTAATGTTAGGAGAAAACATGGCCAATCACTTTCTTACCCTTTGGGATATATTAGCGACAACATTTTCAATTTTCTTTTTCATTGCTTACCTGCTGATCCTTTTTCAGGTGGTATCTGACCTCTTTAGAGACCATGAGCTAAACGGCTTTTTTAAAGCTATATGGATTATATTTTTGCTATTCGTTCCATTACTTGCTTCTCTTTTATATCTCGTTACCCGAGGCAAAGGCATGGCACAACGGCAGCGTGCCATGATGCAAAAATCAGTGTCTGATACTAATGCTTATATTCGTGAGGTCGCGGGAAAATCGCCGGCCGAGCAAATATCGGATGCGAAAAAACTATTAGATGAAGGGACGATTACACAGGACGAATACCAAAAGCTGAAGGCTAAAGCATTAGCTTGATCTCAAGATTTTTGCTTCACTCATCAAGGCTAAATGTCAATTCTTGTACCATTTAGCCTTGATTCTATGCACTCCCATGGTTCGCTATACGATTACCTCGTAGGCTCATTAAAACCGAGCATTTTAGTCGCCATGTTTTTAAAGTTATTCATATCGTCACCGGTGTAAATATCGGGAGTACAAAGCTTCTTGATTTCCTCATCCTGAGCATCAAAACACACTCCCTTTGTATAACCGTTCTTGTATGCCAGAGCGATAAATAGCTTGGTATTTAACACGCACAGATCGACGCTACGCGCACCAGATTCTTTACAGGCATTAGTGATACCCTTCTCCAGCTTATTTAATTCGGCTACCGCCTCCAGGCTAGATAACCCCAACACCCCAAATAATATTAATTTTTTCATATTACATCCTTATATATACGTTGGATGGATATTATCATTTATAAGGATTAAATAAAGCGTGAATGCAATTGATTAATCACAGAATGGACAAAACAAATTATCCATAAAATCTTCCGGCTCAATAGTGTCACTTGGTAATAATATCGTCATTTTACCGTGTTTTTTGCATTCAATTTCCTGAAAAGCCCCTGATTTCATAAGGTGACTAATTTCTAAATCACGCCAGCCACACCAAGGGCAACATTGCACACTCTCATCGGTATTTGCTGTAATCAGTAATTCCCAATTACACTCACCACAGTGGATTTTATATATCGGCTTAGCCGTTGTTAATACTTTAATCTCATGTCTCATCACCGTTACCTTTTTATATAAACTCTAAGAATAGTTTAAGTTATTCTATATAAATTCAGGTGTTATATTTACATTCAGCCTGTAATTACCCACTCGCGAAAGCTATCAGAAATGTTCGGTAAGCTGTTATGCAAGCCAAATGAGTAGCTATTTCTTCAACTTGTTGGCATTCTACCTTAGTAGCTTACTATTTGTAATTTAACAAAACGATATAGATAGACTCAAAATACGGGAGGTAATTATGTATAAAACTATCTTAATTCCGATCGATATTTCAGAACAAGATTTGACTAACTTAGTCATTCCACACACCGAAAGGATGGCAAAGTTAGGGGACCCCATGTTTCATTTTATTGCCGTTATCCCTTCTTACACCACATATAGCATAGCTTATGCAACACGACTTCCAGACCCAGAAGAAATGAAGAAAGCGACGCTGGAAAAGCTGGAAGAGATAACTAAAGCATTTAGAATACCGAATACCAGAATCCAGCATCATATCGATGTCGGCTCGGCGCGAGACAAAATACTGAATTTGTCTGAAGCTATCGAAGCTGACTTGATTATTGTTGGATCTCGCCGCCCGAGTATTTCGACACACCTATTGGGTTCAACGTCATCGGCCATCGTTCGATATGCAAAAACATCCGTGCTGGTTGTAAGATAGAATTCATTTAGATTTTATCATCTGCTAAATGTGAACTAACCCCATGCGGTTGGAGAACGATTTAAGCGGCTAATAAGGACTGATTTCTGGATCGGTCCTTTCATTTTCGGCTTGATTCTCTCGTTGTTGTAATAAGGAATCTATCCTATTTATAAAGATGGAGATGTCATTTCTCTGTTATCTACTAAAATTAGTACTAAATTGGGCTTGATGCCTTGTATTTAATAAATTTGGTAAGCCTATGAATTTATTTAAGTCTATCTGGTTCTTTTTGGGGAAGTATCAAACACCCAAAATAAGGGTATTGCATGTTTTAATTTTAGTTTTAGTTATAACTCAAATAATCATTAGTAACTGGATGGTCGGTACTCAATCCGCCACAATTCCCAATATCAGTGGGGAATACATCTTTACGTGGATGCATATATTGATTGGCTTTAGTTTATTTTTTCTTTCATTTGCTTTGATTTGGACATGTTTAAAAGAGAAAGGGGTTAAACATTTCTACCCTTACTTATGGGGTGACGTCAAACAAATAAAAAGTGATATTAATCAGTTGATTGAATTTAAGTTACCTGATAGCACTCCTGCGGGGTTAGCTGCCACAGTTCAAGGATTAGGATTAGGCGCTTTATCAATTGTTATTATTTCAGGGCTAACATGGTTTTTCCTGTGGATACTCGGAGCATCATTCGCCTACGACGCTCGAAGCATTCATAAATCACTAACTATATTGATAGAAATTTATATTTATGGGCACGGAGGTCTAGGACTTATCCATTTTGTTATCTGGTATAAAAAGGCAAAAAAATAAACCATCCATTCCTTTTTATAAACGGATTAAAGCATAAGTAAACGCTATGACGGCGTTAGCCTTACTCTTTTACCTTCCTTCGGACCTAAACAGGCCACGAATGTGGCCTGTTTAGAATATTTAACTGAGTTGGTTTGCTCTGTACTGAGCCAGAACACCTTATTTCTGTGAATGCAGCCCAATCACGTTATCTTCACTATCTTTAACAATAGAAGCAAAACCATATTCTCCGATAGCGAATTTCGCTCTCAGTATTGTACCGCCATTAGGAACAATTCGACTTTCTTCCACCGCGCAGTCATCACATGACAGATAAATCAGCGTTCCGCCGGAACCCGGTGTAACACAATCCATTTTGACCAATGCGCCAGAGGCCCCTTCAACCCCGTCTTGATAAGGGAATGTCAGGTATTCCATCCCCTCAGCGTCCAGTTTCTCTAACTTAGTATTGAAAACGGCTTCGTAGAATTTTTTTGCCCGTGGCATATCTGCAACATAAATCTCAAACCAACAACCGATATTTGCTTTCATCGACTTCTCCTTAGTTTTTTTAGATAGTTTCCTGATACTGATTCTTGCAAATAGTGTATTTTTATACAGTGATCCGAATCAAACTATCTGAAATAACTCTATTTATGAAATTCCTGAATTCTCATTTTCTGACCCGACGAGTTTTGTAATGATTACTCGGGCAGCAAAAACGATAATCCCCTTCTTTTTTGTTTCAATACTTGAATTTTAATTAATGGAGTGTGAAGAAGTTATAAGTGAGATATTCAGGAGCACATAGACAGGATGATTGCCAATTACTTAAGCGGCCTAGACAACATTTGTACTACACTAAACTTAAAATATATACCAGAGAACTCATATGAAGCTATGGCATGTACTGACAGGTGTTGCACTATCTATGGCCCTTGTGGCCTGTAAATCCCCGACACCGCCTAAGGGGGTAAGCCCGATCGCTAATTTTGATGCCACTCGCTATCTGGGCAAATGGTATGAAGTAGCCCGGCTAGAGAACCGCTTTGAACGAGGGCTTGAGCAAGTTACCGCTACCTATGGCGAGCGTAACGATGGCGGTTTGTCCGTCCTGAACCGTGGATACGACCCGGTAAAAGGTGTGTGGAAACAAAGCGAAGGCAAGGCCTACTTTACCGGTATCCCAACCACCGCCGCCCTTAAAGTGTCGTTTTTCGGTCCGTTTTACGGCGGCTATAACGTGATCGCTCTGGATGATAGCTATCAGTATGCGCTAGTGAGCGGGCCTAACCGCGACTATCTATGGATATTATCGCGTACACCAACCATTCCCGAGAGTGTTAAACAGAATTATCTCAATATTGCCCGCGAGCTGAATTTTCAGGTAGACCAATTACTTTGGGTTACGCACTAAAGCCTCATGGGTAACGGGTAGATCTGTCAGGTATTGGCGGGTGGGTTTATGTGGTAATATAGCTCATCAAATCAAGGGCTACTTTAATCATGCAAATAGACACCCTCATTATCATTGCCATCGTAATAATGGTCGCTGTATTGCTGATATCTCGAGCCATTGTCGGTGCTATGACAAAACAATCAGGTATGAGCATAACCTACCGAGTCCTTATTTTTTCCTCTATTTTTGGCCTGCTGTTTTTTATCCTGATATCGATGGTTCTATCTTCGATTTAGGTTTGCCCGGGCTTTGTATACCGACAATCGATGAGGTACACAGAAGACACATCGGGTTAACGGAACCTTGAGCATAAAGCCCAACGAGTTGATGCAGTTATCCTGACGTCTGGCGCGATTGTCGGTCGATTTCAGTATAAGTATCACGGTCCGTGGGACTCATTTATAGACGATGCTAAGAAAAATAAAGCTGATAAATATAATAATGAGGAAACCCGCGAAAAAGCTGATTTTTTCTGTAAAATTGTGCTGTATTCCTGCTTTATCGGTTGCAAATGAAGGGGTTGGTTTTATTCCCACCTTAGCCAGTGGATGGACCTAAATTTTAATAAATGAGATGACGGGAAAAAGAAAAAGACCAATGATGAAATTAGCTATCTCTTTATTAATACTTATCTTCAGTTCTATGGCCCATGCCGATGGTAGAGTTGGCTCATGGGTTTATTACTCAGCTAGCGGAATCTCTTCGTTCAAGGATCGAGATACTATCGGGATTATTCTCCAGCCATTAACGTTCTGCTATTCAACACCGGCTGAGTATATTCCCGATTTACCAGATAATTACACTGGAGTCCTGTACTTAGGAACTCAGGCGGTAGAGGTTGACGCTCAAGTGATGAAATCATCCAATCCTTTTCTCGAAGTATATGTATGTACTACCACTCAACGTGATGCCGAATATGCAATGGATTACCTCTGGAATAACAAAACATTACTAGTCCGCTGGGAAGGCTTGGGAAATACTTTTGATACTCAAGGTCTAAAAGAAGCCTTCAAGGCTATGTCTGACGAACTATATAAAAATGCACCAAATAACAAACCCGCGCTTTAAAGCCCCTTTAGGGGTTTTGTTAGCTACTTGCCTAGCATCCCTCAGCCTATAACGCTGGGGCTCATATGAATCTTGATAACGGGATGTATCCACTTTTGGGCCAAGGTCACGCAATCCTTTAAACGAAGGCCCCTTTGAGCAGTATTGCTTCTGAAACAACTATGGTGATAATCACCATAGTCGAAGGTATGGTCATTTCAACCATACCTTTCAGCTAAAACGGATATAGTTTACGTCTTAGCATTCACCACGGCTTCGAATCCGTGCCGTATCCCCTCCCACAATTGGTCAACACTTCCTGTAATCACAAATGCAGTAATTGCGGATACACATTGAAGGAATTTATTGTTTAGATATAGTTTTTGCATGACTCACCTCTACACATTAGTTATGAAAGTACTCTAGATGAGTAAGCCATAATCGCCCAAATAGGGCCAGCAAGAAGGAAGTCAAAACGTCGTGGAAAAAGGAGTTTGAAATGATATATCTATACGGTGCATACCTCATAGTCGTCTGCATCATCACATATCTGATAAGGGCTTACGTTTTTAAGCATAAG
>POVV01000200.1_pt1 | contig 48499 bp, 45 predicted proteins | sample 1560271 | NCBI WGS metagenome assembly POVV01 (sample SAMN08337232, study PRJNA429181) | Bioreactor metagenome, whole genome shotgun sequencing project. | biome: cows' rumen and soil; feature: anaerobic; isolation source: anaerobic chemostat enrichment culture, galacturonate as sole carbon... | reverse complement strand
TAAATATCCGTTACCATCACCGCCAACCGTGAGATTACCTTGAATATCGATCAGCGATCCCTGCCCGTCAACGCCGACAATACCGGTTGATGTTTTATGGTCGGCCAGCACCATTCCACGGCTAGCGCCTTCAAGATAAACTTTACCGCCGCCACTAACCTGTAGCTCTCCCTGACCATACTGGCCGACATACAGCGAAGCACTGGTCAGTGTGAACTTGGCATCTTCACCTGTGACAAACAGTTTGCCGGAACCATTCGTCGCACTGTCGCCACCCAGCGTCATAAGCCGTGTGCCGGTCACCGTGAGTTGGCCGCCATCTGAAAGCGTGAGCTGTGCATTATGACCATTACCCGGAGCTATTTTGAGCTGAGTAAGGGTTGAGTGATTATTTTTGAGGCTTACGCTGCCGTTATTAATCGTCGCAGCAGTACTTGGATCGGGTGTCGCTGCGGGTGACCAGTTACTGGCTTCAAACCAGTCGTCAGAGGCGGAACCATTCCACTCGCCGGCAATGGCCGTTGAACTGATGCAGCTTAAAGAAAGTAATATTGATAAAGTGACATGATTCACCCTAACAGAGTGTTTTCCATAACTCATTGAATTATTTCCCTATAGATGAAAACCCGAAAATCAAAAAAGTTGTTATGGTATTTACTATAATATTTTTATTGCGTTGTTAAAACAATTTTTAACAATTTAACTCCATCTGAAATAAAGTCATTTAAAGGGTGTTTTATCATTTCCTTTGGTAACAATGAATTGAAGCGAATAATATAAATAAACAGTAATGAAATTTATTTCATTACCAACTTATCTTTATTTGATTAAATAACCACACTAATTATTAGCATAATTACCCTCTTTTTTTCATTAAGCTCGGCGACAAAGCTTTAAATTCAGTCTTTATGACCTATTCACTTCCTGATATGTTTATCTTGTCACTTATTGAACAAGGAACGTTACTGTGGAAAATAGATCGACAGGCACTAGCCAATATCAAATCAAAAGCGCACTTTACGGACTGTTAATCGGGGATGCCGTTGGTGTTCCCTATGAGTTTAATGATGCTAAAACATTAGCTAAGCTCGACACTATTGATATGGTGCCGCCGAAAAACTTTCAGCGTTCTCATGCGGGAGAACTTCCGGGGACATGGTCTGATGACGGCGCCCAGATGCTCTGTCTGTTTGCCAGCTTAAAGGCCTGTGGAAAATTCGATATTTATGATATCGCCGATCGCTTTGTTGCTTGGTACGATCGGGGCTATATGGCCATTAATCATCGTGTTTTCGACGTTGGAATACAAACCTCCCGTTCACTGCATGAATATAAACTCAGTAAAAATCCCTATACCTCAGGGCTGGTTGTCGAAAATGGTCGAGGAAATGGTTCATTAATGAGGGTGCTGCCCGTTGGTCTGCATTCGGAATATTCAGACCAACAGTTGATCGACTATTCTCATCAACAGTCATTAATTACTCACGGTGATGCAGTTCCTCAAATTTGCTGTGCTCTTTATAGCCTATGGGTTAGCAGTATTATCAATGGACTATCGATAAAGCACGCCTATGAATACGCGGTTAATACCCTGACTGAACACTATCAGTCGCGGGACGATTTCCTCTATCAGTTGGAAGAACGTGTTCGACCGTTAGATTACGCGTTAACCGGTAAAGGCGGAGGTTATGTTATCGACTCATTAAGAAGCGTACGGGACGTATTATTGAATACGGATAACTATCGTGACGCTATCATTAACTCAATTTTGCTGGGCGACGACACCGATACGACTGCCGCCATCGCGGGTGGAATAGCCGGATTATATTACGGTTATGATGCGATACCCCAACCTTGGGTTGATCTGTTGGCGGGTAAGGCGTTAGTTGAGGAACTACTCGTTTAAGCTAATTGTATTAGCCATTATCTATTAAATACGACTCCTTAAAGGAGCCGCATGATTAACTGAGTGAAGCTGAGGTTATCAGAACATCACTTTGACCCCAAACGTTGAGATTTTTATTGATTTGCCCTTCTACGCCGGTTTTTAATTCGGCGATATTTTTAGTTCTCGCCTGATTAACGGTATCTTCCATGCTTATATACAGACAATGCCATCTGAAATATCACTTAAAAAGTAAACGTTTTTTATCAGCATCGAATATTAAACAAGATAATCTAATTTCAATTATTCCTGTTATCCGAAAAACGAAATAGCACGATGATTGGAAATATATTTTTTAAATTAAAGGGTTGCTTATATGATAAAATGTAAAAATAAATGATATCTTGAGACAACCACCAAGAAAAATAACCGATGTTACTGTTCAAACAATCGCTTAACGTCCGAGACTGATTATCAGTCATCAGAATATTTATAACTCTTTATAATTAGTGAAAAAATAAGCCTAGATTATACCTGTTGAACCATTGTATCCTTCAGGCCATATCCTTATAACATCAACGGTAATATGGTTAAAAATCATTCACTACTCCGGCTGATACATCGTTTAAGTAAACATACCGGCGTATGGATACTGGCGATCTGTTGGTTGCTGCTGAATGCTCAATTTGCCGTTGCCAGCCACGATTGCCGAATGGCTGACCCAAGTGCCCCAGCCCTGGCTTTACACACTCAACATATACAACCCGCCTCAATTAACCTTAGTGCTGAAATACCCGGTCCGCTGTGTGAAAAGCACTGCTTACCCGAAGCAACTCAGGCAGATACCGGCAACCATGCGTTTGTCGCACTTATTCCCGAAACCTCACTACCACTGGCCTATGAGGTTGAGCTGGCTAAAAACTCATCGTTTCATTGTCTTACACCGCCAATACAGGAAATCGCGGCTGAAATTCGTTTTTGCCGTTTCCGAGAGTAGATCCGGGTACTTCACTTTGTTTAAACGCCGCCGTTTGGCGTTATTAATGTGTTTACTATTTGGAGATAACGATGAAATTTAATTTATTCGCACTGGTGCTGTTATTCACTTCAACCTCTGCGTTGGCAACAACTATTACTATGTATAAATCCCCGACCTGCGGCTGCTGTTCTCAATGGGCGAAAAAAATGGAAGACAGCGGTTTTACCGTTGATACCGTGATGATCAACAACGACCGCGAGTTCTATAAAATCAAGCAGGACCATAAAATTCCAATGGAATATATGTCCTGCCATACGGCACTGGTTGATGGCTATGTCATTGAAGGCCACGTTCCGGCTGATGATATTAAGCGCCTGTTAAAAGAACGCCCGAATATTATCGGGCTAAGCACGCCGGGAATGCCTGTCGGTAGCCCGGGCATGGAGCAAGGTGATGAGAAAGAGGCCTATTCAGTGATGACCTTTGATGCGCAGGATAAGCGTACGGTTTATAGTTCACATTAAAAATTTATCCGACAATCAGCGTGAAACAATATGTTTCGCGCTGATTAGACCGGGTCTATTCGAACCAAGGAACGGCCTCGAGTTTGGGGTAGCTCTGACCGATCTCCATGGGCTCAATAATTAATTCCACTACCAGCTTGAGTTCATCGTCGTATGAGGATGCGAATTGTCGCAGCGTTACTCGATATATCCCAGGGAGGGCGGGCAATCGGACGTGACGGTCAACTTGCGGCGCTTCATCACTAAACTGGGCAGCCATGGTCAACTGAGTATAGTCAGTCAGCCAAAGCCCCCCCGAGCCAACTCGAACTAGCCCTGACGCCTCTCGCTGCGCGGCAACCTTTGAAGGGGTATCAGAAATACGAAGGGATGCGTTAGCTAGATCCGGGCCTGGATAGGCAGTAAAGAGTGCACCTGCGTTCATCTGCTCGGTGAATCGAGCAAGTATCTGTTCAAGTGTCCAATCGTCACTAATGTAGCCGGAATATGTGTCTGGACAGACCAGCGCGACGAAACCATCGTCGTCCACGCTGCTGTGCAATTCAAGTTTGCCTTGGCTCATAAAGGGAGCTCTACTCATCGTTCAGGTTCATTTTCATAATATTACGATGCTTATTGCCCTCTTCTCGCTCCAGCCCGAACGGTTCGCCCGCAGGAATAGCGTGCTGATTAAGGAAATCATCAATCCGCTGAATATCTTCAGCCAATAACTGGGTAGAGAACACCTTCTCATTAGACTGAATATGACGCTCACTGCGGGTACCAACAATCGCCGAAGCCACCGCCTGTTTGTTCAATACATAATGAACTGCGACGTTAGACAGCGAGCAACCGCGCTGCTCACCAATCTGCTTCATCAACATCAGTAGCTGCTGGTAGCCATCCCAACCAACGGAATCATCAATGACCAACCGATATTTAACCAGTGAGCGGTTATCCAGCTTTTCCGGTGCCGCTTTGCCCAGCCATGACTCTGACAGGAAGCCACCGGCCAAAGAGCCGTAGCATAAAAGTTTCACATTATTACGCAGGCAGAAGTCAACCATTGCCCGCTCAGGGCGACGATCCAGCACTGAATACTGGGTCTGGTTGCTGACTAACGGGTATCCTGCATCAACTAACTGCTGTAGGTGTTCAGTATCGAAGTTAGTGGTGCCTAAGTTATCGATCAGCCCTTTCTCCTGTAGGCGAACCAAATGACCGGCAATATCGATACAGCCGGGAATGGCGTAATCCCACCAGTGAAACTGAACCAGATCCAAACGCTCCTTATTCAAGCGCTTTAAACTGCGGATAATGATGCGTTCAACGTAGTCATAATCCACCTGGTCTAACATCGATAAGTCAGGGACAAACTTGGTATGAACCTTAACGTCATCTTTACCGCTATTTTTACGGCGCTCAGCAATAAATTTACCAATCAGGTCTTCAACCCCGGTGTAAATATCTGCGCAGTCAAAGGTATTAAATCCACGATCGGCCAACTGATGAAATGCCTTAAGCACCGGGTCAAAATCCAGCGTACCCTGTAGTTTATGGCCTTCAGAAAGCTGCCATCCGCCGTTAATAATCCGGCAGGCGCTATAATCGGGTGTCAGTGCAATTTGTTTATCAGTCATTGTCTTGATTCCTGTTGGTTCTTTTATTCTCTATTTTATCTGTGTTTATTCTGCCGCCGGATTAAGCGGTACTACAGTACAATCGCTGTGTTTAAAGGTGCGAATTCCGGTTCGGGTGATTTTAAACAGCGCACCGCAGTAAGGATCCGGACAGACGATTAATCCGTCGGTGGTCATCCAGTCATTAGCGTGAGTCATTCGCTGTTTAGCCGGTAACAAGGGTAATAATGCCGACAACGAATAAAGCGAGAAGCGCCCGCCTTCAGGAAAAATCAAATTCTCGCCCTCAACGTCAAAGCCCTGCCCGGTATGATGTGAACACACATAGGGTTTATCACCGGGCACCACTTCAACGCGTAAATCGTACAGTTCAAAGCTATCATTCATCAGGCATTATCCTGTTCTGGTATCTCAATATTTTGCAGGGTTTTCTCAGGAACGCGGCTGCGACCTTCAAAACGGCGCCCCCATCCGGTAATAATACTGCCGCTGAACACCACAAACAGTGCCCAAGGATAGACGGCACTGAAAAATAGGGTAAATGGCGTAATTACATCACCGGACGCTTGATTTTTTACCGCAATCATCACCACAAACACAAAGGCGCTGAAAGGAAGAATCACCGGGATACTGTTGGCCATGGCACTCATAATATGCGAACGACGGAATGGATGAAGCTGAGCGCTTTTACCCACTTTATCGCCAATCGGCCCGAACAGGATTAATGCTGCACTGGTAACCCCGGCAAATACCGTTGAGCACAGGAACGCCCCGGCGGCTAACAGCGCTTCGGCTTTACGCGGAGTTAACGGCTTATCGCCCTGCAACAGTTTGGCGGTCATTGCATCCATTGCGCCACTCTTATCTAAAATACCAATAACCGCAAATAGTGACAGGCATAGCATAATGGTCCCAGCCATGCCATTGATACCACCGTAGAGAATGCCTTCAAGCTGGCCGTCTTTCACTGACAATATTTGATCTATCACCAGACGCCCGCTTGCCAGCCCGATCAAAATGCCGGAAATAATACCGCCAATCAGCGCCAGAAATATATTCTTGGTATAAATAGCGATACCCACCAGAATGATCACTGGCAGTAACATCACCAGACCGGTCGGCGAAGCACTGTCGGCCAGTGCCATATTAATATCGCCACCGCCGCCAAACAGCATATAGAAAGGGAGAGTCAGCGCCGCGGCCAGTAACGCATAAGGTGAACGGGAAACGACCACGCCGCCCACTTCTGCCGTTTCCCCATCTTGAATATAGGTTTGGGTACTGGCAGAGATGACCGTTACATCCGAAACCGGCGCTAGGTTGTCGCCAAAAATTGCCCCGCTTAAAATAGCGCCGGCCAGCATGGCCGGATCGCCGCCAAGCTGAACGCCGGCGGCAAAAAATACCGGAACGGCAGCAAAAATGGTGCCAATTGACGTACCGGTTGCGGTAGCAATAATCGCGGTAGCAATAAAGGTAAAAGTACAGAACAGTGCACCGGTAATACCGGTTTCTGCGCCCAGCCAGACAAAACCATCGGCAACGCCGCCGGTTTTCATCATGGTAGAGAAAATACCAGCTAATACTAAAATACACACCAGAACGCCGGTTAGCGGCGTAGCAATGCCTGAAATGGCACCGTTCCAGTAATCAACCGAGTTTTTAGCTAAGAACGATCCCGCTACTACGCCTAAAAAGCCACCCATGGCTAATCCGGTCATATCGAAAGCTTTCTGAAAAATAAACAGATAAACCGCGACAATAAGAAAAACGATGGCCGGAATTAACACCATTCCTGCGCCACCGTAGAATCGAATTCGAGAAGAAGACAAAGGTAAGCTCCATGTAACCAATACGAAAAAAAACGTTGGATTACCTTAACTGAACTACCGTCACATTCAAACCGCAATCTGATGCCAAATAAAAGAATAACGCGTTAACCGGAATCAGCCGCGATGTTTGAACAAATCAGCTAATATCTCGGAATTCTATAGATAAAGTCCCTTTGGTTAACGCGCAGATTATCAAACTGTTACTGACGTTTCAGCCACACGTCCGGTAAGTTAAAAACTCACGCTGCCTGAACGCGTATAATCAATGGTCACCGTAGCCTGCTTAAAGTGAATCTCATACAGATCCAGTTCACTACCCGCCTGTTCAATAATCGAGGCGTAGTCAGGAACTTTAGCCACAAAAGCGTCTTTCAGATCATAAACGGTTAACTCACTAATCCTGACCGTTGATTGCTGAATCCGCACGTGTTCATTAGTTCCCAGCGGAACGGTGCTCAGTGCCGCTTGGGGATTAAGCGCAAACTCTTTGGTTTTAGGATTGCCCCTAAAGGTGGCAAAGTAGACTACGCCTTTGTTGTCAGGGTGATAAACAAAATTAACAATCCGAACGTTAGGTTGGTTATCTACACAGCTGGCCAGCGCTATCTCGCTTTGCTTTTCCATAATACGGTTAAAATCGGCTAAAAATTCCATCATCACTCTCCTGTTTGGTTGACTTGAACCGAGTATTGCATGCTAACCTTGACAGCTGTATGTCAGGGTTTAGTTTCAACTTAAAAATAAGGGTTAACGGCGAGTGAAAATTGATCGATTGATATCGCTGATTATGGTTTTACTTGAGCATGATAAAGTCAGCGCAACCAGGCTGGCTGAAATGTTTGAAGTGACCCCGCGCACTATTTATCGCGATGTAGAAACCCTTAGCCGGGCTGGAATTCCGATAACTGCGTACCCCGGTATACACGGCGGCATCAGTATCATGAGCCAATATAAAGTGGATAAAAAGCTGTTTAATCCCGACGATATAGCCACGCTGCTTATTGGCCTCGGTAGCTTGTCTTCAACCCTGTTACCGAATGAAATTGTCGGCACCTTAGCCAAAGTTAAAGGCCTTATTCCCGATAAACAGCGTAAGGATATCGATCTTAAATCCAACCAGATATTTATCGACCTGACCAGTTGGGCCGGTAATAGGAACCTATCCCCTAATCTTGAGAAGATAAAATCAGCGCTCAACGCCAGCAACTGCCTGTCTTTTAATTACTCAGACAGTAACGGAAAAAGAACCGTTCGCACTATAGAACCCTACCAGTTAGTGTTAAAAGAAGGTCACTGGTATATACAGGGTTACTGCACCAAGCGGCAGGATTTTCGTATTTTTAAGCTATATCGAATCTCTGCACTTGAAGTGCTGAATAACACCTTTACCCCGCGCCCGTTTAACGCAAAACTGATGGATGATTCTTGTTGGATAGCATCGAGAATAATCACCATAAAGCTGTTAATTGATAATTCTCTCAGAGAGCAAATTGCCGAACGTTGCAGTGAGGAGAATATTACCTCTTATGACGAACATAGGCTGCTGGTTGAATTAGAGTTTGTTGACGATGAACCGGGCTATCAGATGTTAATGAGCTTTGGCGAACGCTGTGAATGTTTAGAGCCAGCACATATCAGACAAGGCCTTATACAGCGGATTGAGCGAATGATGAAGGTTTATGGCTAGGTTGTTAGTCCTATAAGGTCCGTGCGATTACACCGGCTGAGTAATGTGTCACAGGTTAACGGAGATAAAATCAGGTTGCCGATATAAGCAGTCCTCCGATCAAAATCCCATTCACCGAAAGCGATCAAATGAGCCTGATGACTAATTAGTTGAATCAACATCCAATTGCCCAAATTGCTTTGATCGTTGCCATAATAGTAGAGCCAATCTTGATATTGAATAATATGACTATCATCAAAACAATACAGTTTATCTAAAAAACACCCTACCTCATGCTCCAGCGCTATAGCTTGTTCAACCTTAGCTAAGGGAATAACATCCATCACTTTGACTTCTATCCACGCACAGCGTTCTGCCACGCTGATGGATGAAACAAACTGACAGTGAATAAAAGCAGATGAAATTATTTCCTGTGGATAATCTTCCCAACCGTTAAGACAGGAATATCCCGGCTGAAACAAAGTCCAGAATTCGCCATTAAGCTGTTGATTAAATGGTTTTTCGACCAAAACCATTCGAACTTGCCCAACTGAAGGAATATCCATCTCTCTGGGCCAAATATGATTATCCAGCGGAAGCTTTTCGGCATATTCCAGCCACTGGACGACGCTGTCATACCCCTGATAAATAAAACCAAGATAATTCGTCAATACATCTCGGCAATGTTTTTCACGTGAAAATGGAAATGTCAGCATCTCAATTTACTCGCCGTCATAACTACCATCCCGCCACTTATTATAATCCGGCACCACAAACTGATTAACCGTCACTTCATCAATCAACGCCCAGTTAGGAAACGATGACTCATCGTCATCCTCAAGCTTTTTGGCTATTGCTTCAGCCTGAGCCCTATCACCACAAACCCGCTGAAACTCTCGGATAATCTGGCCGAAACCTTCAGAATAACAAGAGATCAAATAGACCTTTTGCCGATCGGCGCACTCACCTTCAATTGGCATAATGACTAAGTCATTACCAAGGTCAACCTCACGATAACTTTGGTTCTGCCACGGATCCTGCTTTTCTAACACTAAACGATATTGTAACCGCTGTCGCTCAGCCTGGTCTTGAGCGTCAAATAGCCCTAAAAACAGGCTGGGGCCATCATAATCAGAAACTTTTCGATATAAAATATACATACTAAACCTTATCTTCCCGTGAAACTGATTAACCGGCCGCGCTCAAATATGGCTTATCTCTCTCAATAAATTGCGCTAACTCACGACTTTTTTTGATGCTCTTCAGGCAAGTAATACCAAGGGTATTCTTCGCTATCAAATACCGAATCATCAAACATGTGGTTGATTTTTTCCGGCATCATCGGTGCCATTTTTTGATACAAAGCGGTACTCAGCACGCTAAATCCAGCGGGTTGCTTAATGCTGCCCAAAAAACGTTCAACGCTCTGAATATGCGGATAATGCTCCGGTTGGTGGAAAAAACGCATGTATTCATTCAGCGTCTGATAAACGTAAACCAGATCGGCCAGATTAACTTCAACGGTTAAATCAGGATCTATCTGATCCAAGTTGTGCGTAACCAAGCTGGCAATATCATTGGTGTAACCCGCTTTCATCTTTTATCCTTTTAATCATTAAGCATAATTCCATCGATCTTTAACCTGATAATCACCCCAACAGTCAACGCTGGTAAAATGACCGACATACAGCACCTCATCGCCACGGATAAGCCATTCCATACCGTGTTCAACTTCCCAACTGCAATTCAGTTCTAAATGAATTACCGGTTCATCACCATTTTCCGGGTTTGGCACCATCAACGAACACGGCGTTATCAGCGTCAGTACATCTCTAGGGTTGCTAAATTCAACGGGTTCGGATGCATTGTGGTAACGGATACTGGCCCGACAAAGCTCATCAATAACTGCGTCATCCAGATTATTAAGATATTCAATACAGCGAGTGGCGTAAGCAAGGTCTGCGTAATCATCAGTATAAAACTCAATATAACGGTCAAACAGTGAGAAGAAACACTCTCCCTCAAGAATTGGCCATTCATCACTAGTGGTAACATCTTTAATTAACTGTTTCATAGAGTATTCCTTGGTATAGATGTATCAACTATTTTTAACACATGATGCCATAACATATGCGATGAAATAGCGCCGTAACCAGACTACTGAACAATATTGTATTCAATCACCATCATACCCCAGTTGCTGTTTTGCCATAGCAATAGCTAAAAATGAACCCGGCTCAGATTATAACTACCTTTATCACACCTTAATCGCTATTGGTAAAGATCGCCTACTGAGTCTTGGCGATGCAAAAAGTGAATAACGCTGGATTAAGTACAAAAAGATTCACCTTTATTTTTTGCTTAATCGTCAAAGTAGACTCGCATCTCTAATGTGACAGAAAAACACAGACTAATTAGCTAACAAAAATCATTAAATGAAACATTTTTACTAAAAATGTATAGTGCACATCGTTTTTTTACTCTTGATGAGTTTATTGTGCTCACAATTTTTTTGAGCAGCCCTATTGTGGAGATAGTCAGATATGGTGGAAGTTCCTTATACCGTCAATTTATTGATCGGTGCAATTGTCGCGGTGGCCGTTGGCTATTACATTATGAAAGGCTATTCAGCCACCGGCGTTCTGATGATAGGCGGTATTGCCCTGCTGCTGATCAGTATCAGCCTAGGTCGCCCTATTATCGCACCTAAAGACTCAACCGGTTTTTTACTGCTTGACGTATTTGAGTATATAAAAGGATTGCTCAGTAACCGCGCAGCCGATCTCGGTATGATGATCATGATTTTATGCGGTTTTGCCGCTTATATGTCTCATATTGGCGCTAATGATATGGTGGTTAAGCTGGCCTCTCACCCGCTTAAATATATCAACTCCCCCTACGTTCTGATGATTGCTGCCTATTTCGTGGCCTGTCTGATGTCATTAGCGGTTTCATCAGCCACCGGCTTAGGCGTACTGTTAATGGCAACGCTGTTTCCGGTGATGGTAAATGTGGGTATTAGTCGGGGTGCCGCAACCGCCATTTGCGCATCGCCTGCCGCAATTATTTTGTCACCCACCTCCGGTGACGTTATTGTTGCTGCAGAAGCCTCCAATATGGGCGGCCCGAAGCTGATTGAATTTGCATTCCATACAACCTTGCCTATCTCAATTATTGCCATTTTAGCTATCGCCGTGGCGCATTTCTTCTGGCAGCGTTATTTGGATAAAAAAGAGCAAGTCGTCAGTGAAAAGCTGGACGTTTCTCATATTGTCACGCGCGTTCCGGTGTTCTATGCCATTCTGCCGTTTCTGCCTATTATCGGCGTACTTATTTTTTCCGGCAAAATCCCCCTGCCGTTAACTGATGCAGAAGGCGTTCAGAAAGTTATCCCGAGTCTAAACATCATCACTATCATCATTATCTGTATGGTGGTGACAGCGGTGATTGAATTCCTCCGCTCCTTTAAGGCCAAACAGGTTTTTGACGGTTTAGATTCAGCCTACAAAGCGATGGGAGAGGCTTTCTTCACCGTTGTTATGCTGCTAGTCGCAGCGGGCATTTTTGCTCAAGGTCTGAACACCGTCGGTTTTATTACCGGATTGATCCATTTAGCCGAAACCTCCGGCGGTGGAACCATTGTGATGATGTTGGTTCTGGTTGTAATAACCATGCTGGCAGCGATTGCTACCGGTTCTGGTAATGCACCGTTCTATGCCTTCGTTGAATTTATTCCCAAGCTGGCCGATCAAATGGGCATTAACCCGACTTATCTGGTGATTCCCATGTTACAGGCATCTAACTTAGGCCGTTCCATGTCACCTGTCTCCGGGGTCATTGTTGCCACATCGGGCATGGCAAAAATATCGCCGTTTGAAATTGTGAAACGTACATCTGTACCGATGATAGTTGGCCTATTGGTGGTTATTATCGCTTCACATATTATGGTTCCGGAATATACGCCGGAGCAACTTCAGCAACAGCAGTCCTCTCAGCGGGCCCCTGTAACACCCTGATTTGCACTGAAATAGCCCATTCTAAATAGACAATCCCGCCATGTTCATTAACGGCGGGATTGTTTTATTCAGAACCTCAGCACAAGCTGTAATCCATTTAAATCAGCTCGCCGGACATAAATCAGATGTGAATAGTGTTCACTCGTCATATAATTTTCTTATTAGCCGCCCTTATCTACTGACATAGCCTTTTAGCAATATATGCACATGATCCCTGCCTCACTGAAGAAGATGGCCGATGTTACCGCGCTCGCTTTTTTGTTAGTCGCTTTTCTGACCGGTATTGCCTCAGCGCTCCAAACACCGACGCTAAGTCTATTTTTAACCACTGAAGTACAAACTCGCCCTTTAATGGTCGGGCTGTTTTATACCGGCAGCGCAGTTATTGGCATAGTTATCAGCCAGCTGATTGCCAGCTATTCAGACCGCTCTGGCGATCGAAAAACACTTATTATTCAGTGCTGCCTGATCGGTGCTGCAGGTTGCGTTTTGTATGCCTTTAACCGTAACTATTTCATTTTGTTAACTATCGGCGTTGTGCTTTCAACCTTTGGTTCTACTGCAACACCCCAGCTATTTGCCTTAGCCAGAGAGCATGCTGATAAAACAGGTCGTGAAGCGGTGATGTTCACATCAGTTTTGCGCACTCAAATATCACTAGCCTGGGTTATCGGCCCACCGTTAGCATTTGCCTTAGCTTTAGGTTACGGGTTTAAAACCATGTATATCGCGGCGGCGACCACCTTTGTTCTTTGCGCTGCCGTTGTTTGGTATGCACTGCCTTCAATGCAGAAGACAACAGTAAGTGAAGCGGTCTCCGTTGAGGCACCAAGGCAAAATCGTCTCGATACATTACTGCTATTTATTGCTTGTTCACTGATGTGGACCTGCAACGGCATGTACATCATTAATATGCCGTTGTACTTAATTCAGGAGTTGCAGTTATCCAAAAATTTGGTCGGTATTATGATGGGTGCCGCTGCCGGGTTAGAAATTCCGGTCATGTTAATTGCCGGTTATTATGCGAAACGCTTTGGTAAACAGCCGCTAATGGCATTAGCTATTATTTCAGGATTAGTCTTTTATATCGGTTTGATGGTATTTACGCAGGTTTGGTTATTACTGGCGCTACAGCTATTGAATGCGATATTTATTGGCATTCTGGCTAGTATCGGCATGCTTTATTTTCAGGATCTTATGCCTAGACAAGCCGGTTCAGCCACCACCCTGTTTACTAATACGATTCGAGTGGGTTGGATCATTGGTGGTTCAATGGCAGGAGCGGTGGCTGAGATATGGCAGTATCATGCTGTTTTCTATATTGCGGCGCTGATGTGTCTGGTCGCTGTTCTCTGCATGCTTAAGATTAAACCGGCTTAAAACAGCAGCCTATATTACTAACAGACACTCTCCATTTCTTCCGCATAATAGTTAACCGTCTGTAAGCGTACCTGAGTCTCTGAACTAATTTGTTCAGGGGTATGACCTTGCGATAACAACTTCTTAATTTGCATGGCCATATTCTCTTCATTACCGCGATATATGTAGCGCGTTTGGAATGTTCGTTTGCAGAATCGACAAAAATAACGCTGATTACCGGTGTTACCAATTCCATGCTTTTTTACCCCTTCAGGCCTGGCACAGTGGTGACAAATTGGCGTTTCTTTTTTCATTATTTCATCTCCTTTCTTAAATAAAGAGGGTAATCCATAAAGCGTTGCAAACCCTCTCATTACCTCCGGATATACCGGTATTTTTGATTTAAACTATGAGATTAGTACGGTGTAAAAATGCATACAGCAATACCGACATGCAGTAATTCATGCGATCTTTATTGTGCCTGGAAAGAAGGGATAAAATGCAGTTACACCAACGCGTTGTTAGTCAAAATAGATGATTAGGCTACACTCCCTGTCATCAAAACTGCATCCCTACTTAATTAAACCTTACAGAATATATTATATCCGTGTCGACAAACTGTTCGCTAAAAATAAAACATTTGTAACCATAAGTTATTTACAAGATATAATTTATATTTTTCAGTTTATTAACAATAAAGAACCACTACCCAAAAGACGGTATCATATGTAAATGCGCAATTATTTCTATTGAAACTATTCACATTATATGAATATAACTTATCCGTTGAATATTATCGTATTCGATCCTATAAACCATGTAAATACGACATAACAGATTTGAATGCCGTACAGAAAGGTCGATACGATATATATCACTGCTGTTCGTTTTTTTTAAGCCTAAATAATTAAACTTACCTATTGCTCTGAAGTTTATAATATCTTTTTTGGAAAAAATAAGAACAAATAACTTTAATTGTCCATTGCAAGATAAAGACATTAATTGCTAAAAAATTAACCACCAACCCGAATGAATTGCCACACATAAAGACAATACCGTTGCCATTTATAATTAATTTAACCTTAGATAACAAATTGTGACCAAGATCAAAACGTAGGCTAAAAATTAAAAATATAAATTACTTTATATTTGATACTCATCCACATTTACTCATTGTTGATAACAAAATTTACCAACGCATTAAGAACAATAGAATCACTAAACGAATGCTATTAATATTAAAAAAACAGATAAATATTAATAACATCCAATAAAGCTTATTAAAATCAAATGATTCCGCCATTTACTATCAATGCCTGTCCATTAACCCAGCCGCCAATTGCAGCCCCTATCCCTCTTGATGCTCCGGTCACTATCGCTACTTTCTTTGTTAGTTGATTCAAAATACCCTCTCTGCATATCCGCATAGTGACCTTAGGTAAAGCGATACGATTGAAATTAGTAAGTAAACCGCCAAAAGTCGACCTGGGTAATAAGAATTTATCAGCTGAATAAATTTTGTACCGTTAGCATGTTATTCAAGCGTTCGTTACGTTGATGATAATAATTATCAATTGCATTGATTCTTAAGTCTTTTTTCACTTGGTCATCTAATACGTTGGTGGTAAGATGCGCCGGTCATTGGGGAGTAGCCGGTTTCTGTTATTGCAACAGAAGCGCTCGTATCAACATACTCGTATGAATCGGATTGATTCAACGTGGTGCGGGCAACCTATCTGGTAGGCGAGACCATAGACATGTTTAACACCCGATTGGTTGGGAGGTGTTTATACATGTATATGGAATCATCCCGGCCGGAGATATTACAACAATGAATCTTTCTGCAACTCTTATTCTTGCCTTTGGCATGTCTATGGATGCGTTTGCTGCCTCGATTGGGAAAGGCGCGATCCTACATAAACCACATTTTCGTGAAGCATTTCGTACCGGCCTTATTTTTGGTTGTATTGAAGCCATTACCCCGCTGATTGGTTGGGCTATGGGGCTGATGGCCAGTCAGTATATTCTGGAATGGGACCATTGGGTTGCCTTTACCCTACTGTTTGTTTTAGGTTGCCGAATGATTATTGAAGGCTTAAAACAACCCGAACCCGATGCGCCTAAGTTACATCGTCACTCCTTTCTGATACTTGCCACAACCGCGGTTGCCACTAGCCTTGATGCCCTGGCCGTCGGCGTTGGTTTAGCCTTCTTGCAGGTCAATATTATTCATACTGCGGTGGCTATCGGCATGGCTACCATGATCATGGCCACTTTAGGCATGATGTTAGGCCGCTTTATTGGCCCTATTTTGGGTAAACGCGCTGAAATTATTGGCGGGGTGATTTTGATTGGCATTGGATTTAATATTTTAGCCGAGCACCTTGGATGGCTGAGCGGCTCCTGATCTCAATAATGCCAAAGGCTCAATATCTTTGGCATATATTCAGCTAAAAAGGGCTAATCCTTAATCCCGGTTAGCCCTTTTTATTTACTTAGCTTCCGCTGCTGTATCAGCTTTAGCCTGATTAAGAATCGCTTTAGCCATCCATTGAGTAATAGACTGCACTTCATCATTATCTAGCTGCCAGATATCTTTGAACACCATAAAGACTTCAGAGCCATACACTAAAGATAAAGAGTGAATAACCTTTTCACGCAATTCTGCCGATAGCCGATCTTTTAGCGGTTCAGTGACCAGTGATAAAATTTGTTTGCGGTGACCACGTATTAGCTTTTCATTGACCACTACGCCCGGCTTAGCATTCATTTCTTGAGAACGATTTTCAGCCCATTGCTGTAATGACAATAATAACGCAGCCCGTAGCGCGCCTTCATGCTTAAACATCTGTGGATAAGCGAATTTAAGTAACTCATCAACCCGATCTTCAGCATCAGTCTGTTCCGGTTCCCAAGCTATTATTGGTTTTAGAATTTCATCAACCACGGTCGAGATCAGCGCACTCTGCGTGGGAAAATACCGATACGCCGTAGCTCTGGAGACTTCTGCCTCAAGTGCCAATTCAGTCACTGATGGGAATGCCCCCTCCTCAAACATTCTTAAAGCATGCTGTATTAAAACCTTATACTTTCTTTTTTTGAGTTGAGTGAGTGGCATCACTGGTTTATCCCGTTCCATACTCTCGCCCCTATGACTGATTGGTTAAATATTCCAATGATAATATCACATTACGCTACATCGTCTATCAACCCGTAATATCTCATTATTATTTATTCTTTACCTAATTTCTTCATAGTTGAACAACTTATAGAAACTGTCATCTCTTTTATTACATTCCCCGCCAAAATGCAGACCTATCATCATTAGCCCTCCACTCACAAAAAATAACCATTAATTATCAGTTGGTTATTAAATATTAATCGCTTAATAATTGATTAAGAATTGAATGGTTAACTTTGTACATCATCCGATTAGTTTGTTGCGTTAATTTCAAGGTAGAGAATGTGTATGAAGATTAAATCCCGGCTACAGTGTAGCGATACCACATTTATTATCTGTATCTCCCTGTTCATTACTCTGTTTCAAAATACCCGGTTCTTAACCAAGGGATGGGATATCGTCGGTTTCGATTCACTCCGGGCCTTGCTATTTTCAGCTTCGATGTTGGCGTTACTATTTTGCTGTTTAAATGTCATTTTTAGCCTGCTGCTGTTGCCCTACTTACGCAAAAGCGTGGCGATTATTTTTATTTTGACCGGCGCGGTAATCAATTACTTTATGTACAGTTTTAATATCGTGATTGATGCCAACATGACCGACAATGCTCTTCAGACCAACCTCAATGAAACGCTGGATCTGGTCTCAATAAAAATGGTGTTGTGGATTGTATGCCTGGGCATTATTCCTTCAATTATCGTCACAATAACTAAAGTCACGCCGACAAAAAGCGTTGGAAAATTGATGACCGTTAAAGCCATCAATATTACTGCATCTGCACTGGCGATCGTGCTTATTGCTTTCTTTTTCTATCGTGACTACGCCCCGTTCTTTCGCAATAACAAAGATATGATGAAGATGCTGGTTCCTTCCAATGCCGTTGCCAGCCTGATTAAAAATATCTCTGATGGAATTGAAGCGCGTAAGCCGTTTGAGACTATTGGTCTGGACGCCCAAAAAGGTGAAAAAATCACCGGCCAACCGAAGAAAACGTTAGTCATTCTGGTGCTGGGGGAAACCGCCAGGGCTGAGAATTTTTCATTAGGCGGCTATCAGCGCGATACCAATCCACTGCTGTCTAAGCGCAGCAACCTGACCTACTTTGACAATGTCAGTTCTTGCGGCACAGCAACCGCTGTTTCACTGCCCTGCATGTTCTCTAATATGACGCGTAAAGACTACAGTGCAATTGAAGCTAAACATCAGGAGAACGTACTGGATATTTTACAACGCGCTAACGTCAGCGTGTTATGGCGGGATAATGACAGTGGCTGTAAAGGCGCCTGCGACCGGGTTCCCAACCAAAATTCAACCAAACTGATGCTGCCGGAGTTTTGTAGTGACGGAGCCTGTAAAGATGAAGTTCTGCTGGATAAGCTTGATGACTACATCCAAAAGTTGGATAACGATGGCATTATCGTTCTTCACCAAATGGGGAGCCACGGCCCGACCTATTATCAACGTTACCCTGCTGCCCAGCGCAAATTTGATCCGACCTGTGACACTAAACAGATTCAAGACTGCGATAAGGTAAAACTGGTTAATACTTACGATAACAGCATTGTTTATACCGATTACATATTGGATAAAACCATTTCTCTGCTGGAAAAAAATAGCGATAAATTCGCTACTTCAATGATTTATGTATCTGACCACGGTGAATCATTGGGCGAGAATGGAATGTATTTGCACGGAGCGCCTTATGCTATCGCACCGTCACAACAGACTCATGTTCCTATGATGATCTGGACCTCCGACGACTATCGTAACAGCCAGAAACTCAATCAGGACTGCCTGAGCAAAGAAGCTAAACAAAACACCTTCAGCCACGACAATTTATTCCACTCTCTTCTGGGCATATTCGATATCCAAACCAACCAATATAAACCCGAATTGGATATGTTCCGGTCATGTCGTCAATAACAGCGGATATCAAGGAAAACGTTATGATTAAGCAGCAGGTAACGGGTATTACTCGAATTATTAACGCTACGGGTTATTCTTTTTCAGGTCTAAAAGCGGCCTGGAATAATGAGGCAGCGTTTCGTCAGGAAAGTGTGTTGTGCATTGTCGCAACCGCTTTGGCGGTCTGGCTCGATGTCTCTTCACTAGAACGCATTATGCTTATCGGGTCAGTGGTATTAGTGGTCATTGTTGAACTACTTAACAGTGCCATTGAAGCGGTAGTCGATCGCATTGGTTATGAACGTCATGAACTCTCAGGCCGGGCTAAAGATATTGGTTCTGCCGCAGTACTGGTATCACTGCTTATGAGTGCCATAGTTTGGGGCATTATTGTGTTACCTAAATTCTGCTAAAGTCAGGCTTAACGTGTTTACGTTAATGCGCGGTAAAACCCGTTATACTTGCCTACGGGTTTTATTACTCACCTTATTTGATTTACTGCATAAGCAGGTTAACCACGGTAAAGGGCTTTATCAATGCGAATTATTTTAATTGAAGATGATATGTTAATTGGTGACGGCATCCACGTGGGCTTGGCTGAACTCGGTTTTACTATTGACTGGTTTACTGATGGACTGATTGGACAGCAGGCAATTGATTCAGCGCCTTACGACGCGGTAATTCTTGATTTAAGCCTGCCCGGTATTGATGGTATGGATATTTTGCGCACCTGGCGAAAAAATGGGCGTGATGAACCGGTGTTAATCTTAACCGCTCGTGATGCATTGTCTCAACGAGTGTCTGGATTACAGCTCGGTGCCGATGACTATTTATGCAAGCCTTTTGCCTTAGAAGAAGTAGCGGCCCGCCTTCAGGCGTTAATTCGCCGGCGTAGCGGGCAACTAAGCTCGATCATTCAGTATTCAGATATTGTGTTTGATACCTCTAACTTTAGCGTTACAAAAGAAGGTATGCCGGTGGTATTAACCTCTCGTGAAATAAAGCTGCTGGAACTCTTCTTGCTCAATCAAAATCGAGTGTTGAATAAATCATTTATTCAAGAAAAGCTTTATTCATGGAGTGATGATGTGAGCAGTAATACCGTTGAAGTTCATATCCACAATCTAAGACATAAGTTAGGTAAGCACCTTATTCGCACAATTTACGGTATCGGTTATATTTTAGGTGAAGAAGCATGATAAGCCGGAGCCTGCGCACCCGTCTGGTGGTGATTTTTACCTTGTTATTGGTATTGGCCTGGGCAATCTCTTCTGCAATATCCTATGTTAAAGTCCGCCATCGCGTGCGGCTTATTTTTGACAGTGAGCAGATTATGTTTGCTCAGCGTTTAGAACGCTCTAATCTCACCGACCTGCTGAAGATTTTACCGGAAAACGATAAAACATCGCTAAAAGATGGCCAATATAATCAGGCCAGAGAAATCTTCTCTTTTGCCATATTTACCGTCGATGGTAAGAGATTAATCAGCAACAAAAATCACGATTTTGACTTTAATTATTCAAAGGACAGGCTTAAGTTAGACAATGGCCCCGTCTTTGAAGAGAATCCCGCACTACGCACCCTATGGCTGAGATCGCAGGATGGCCAATTTGTTATTGCCGTCGGGCAAGAGAATACTTATCGCAATAAGCTGACCATCAAAATTTTGACCGACCACGCCGTTACGCCGTGGGTTATCCTGCTGCCAATCTTATTACTGATGATCGTACTTATTATTAACCGCGAGCTGGCTCCGTTAAAGCAGATGTCCCGCGCGCTTAAAAATCGATCGCCGGACGATGATACCCCGCTCGATGGTCAACGATTACCAAGTGAGATGCTGCCGTTTGTTGATGCGTTAAATAGCCTGTTTGCCCGAATAGGCCATCTTCTTCGCCGAGAAAGACGTTTTGTATCAGATGCAGCCCATGAACTTCGTAGCCCATTAGCCGCCCTTCGGGTACAGGCTCAGGTTGCTCAGTTAGCCATTAATAAACCGGAGGTTCAGCTTCGGGCGCTGGATAATCTGACCATTGGCATTGACCGGGCTTCCCGCCTGATCGATCAACTGTTAACGCTGTCAAAGTTGGATGCTGAAGAGTCAGTTCCTGACCCTACGCCGGTTAACTGGCAGCGTATCATTCAGGATATGCAGCCCCTGTTTTTCACTCTGGCGCAAAAAAATGATATTGATCTACAGGTTAACTATCAGGGGAATCCGCCGGACTCTCAGGGGAACTCATTGTTATTATCGCTGCTTATTCGCAATCTGGTGGATAATGCGCTGCACTACACTCAGAAAGGCGGCTTTGTGCGGGTCACTTTGTCCAATAATGCTTTTACCGTCGAAGACAATGGCCCGGGCGTTACACAAGAACAGTTGACCCGGCTGGGTGAACGATTCTACCGCCCGCCCGGACAAATCAAAATCGGCAGTGGTTTAGGTATCTCTATTTCAAAACAGATTGCAGATCTGCATGGCTTACAGGTCACTTTTAATCATCGTGAAGGCGGCGGTTTTATCGCGACTATTATGATTAATCAGCGATAGGTTATTTCAGCGTCTGCGAAGAGAATACGAGGGCAGATAAGCGTAATCAATGGTGATTAACCTAATTATCACCAAGATCTCTGCCCCGTCACCCCGTTGAAAAACGGGGTCTAACCCCTAACCCATTGCTCCTAACCCATTGATCCTAAGGTCGTCATCCCCGCCAAGGCGCACTACTGTCCAAGATAAATAGAAAGGCATCAAAAGTTAAAAACGCTTGTTTATCAGTAAGAATTTGCTTCAAGAAATTGATGGTAAAGTGATTCAATTTAGTTTTATTGTCAGTTTCGTCTGCAAAAATAATGTCGAAATATAACCTTTTTCTGGCGTTCGAGAGGCAATATTTTTGAGTTCAGTGGGCTCCGAGCCTACCTTTGCTTAATATATTAACCGCTGTGATAATTTGCTACGCCCCCTCATGACATTTCTATTCTTTAACTTCACCGTAACCTCTATTATTTTTGATTAAATTAAATCATAATGATTTTTAATAATCAAAACAAAGGGGCGTATCATGGTTCAGCATTCCAATAAACAGGCTTTAATCACCGGAACCAGCTCAGGGATTGGCGCTGCAATTGCAACAAAACTCTTAAATGAGGGCTGGCAGATTATCGGGCTATCGCGCAAGCCCGGCAATATTCAGCATATTAACTTCACCCATAAAATGATTGATGTCACCGATATTTCGGCTCTTGATGACCTGCTGGCGGAAATAACCCAGGTCGATGCGGTCATTCATGCCGCAGGAATAATGAAGTCAGCCCCTTTAGGTCAGCTTTGCCAACAAGACAGTGAAAATTTATGGAAGCTGCATATACAGGTGGCTGAAGTTTTAGCCGATCGATTAATGGCTAAGCTACCGTCCGGCGGGCGCATTATACTGCTCGGTAGTCGTACTTCATCAGGCGTGGCCGGTCGAAGTCAGTATGTAGCCACTAAATCGGCTATGATTGGCATGGCCCGAAGCTGGGCGGCTGAACTGGCACCAAAGGGCATTACGGTGAATATTGTTGCGCCGGGTGCGACTGAAACGCCGATGCTAATGAAACCCGGCAGAGAAAGCTCTCCGCCTAAGTGCCCGCCAATCGGCCGTTTTATTCAACCACAGGAAGTGGCTGACTTAGTTCACTACTTGCTGTCACCTTCTGCCGCAGCGATTACCGGCCAGCAGTTAGTCATTTGTGGCGGGGCTTCTTTAGCCTAAAACAACGGCTCAGGGCCAACTGATTTTCACTAAAAAGCCCCCCTGCGGTCGGTTGCCGAATTTCACTGACAGCCCGTGTAATCGGGCAATACGTTGCACTATTGATAATCCCAGCCCGCTGCCGGTTTTAGCCTGCCCCGGCGGGCGGTAGAAACGCTCACCAATACGTTGAATAAATTCATCACTAACCCCGGGGCCGTTATCCTCAACGCTAAAACTGTTTGATTCCAGCGTTACTGTGACACAACTCCCCGATTGGCTATAGCGAACGGCGTTATCAAACAGATTGCGAATCAGTACCGAAAGTAATAACCCATGACCGCGTATTGGTTTGGGTGATTGTTTAATATCCAGCCGAAACTCAACCCCTTCAGCCTGCGCTTTATGATAAATATCCGCTACGCTACTTTGTAATAGAGCCGGCCAGTCGACCTTCTCAACCTCATCCAGTTCAGATAAGGAATCCAGCCGGGACAGCATCAGCAACTGATCGACAACTCGAGTTGAACGATCTATTCCATCCGTCAGATTAGCCAATGCGTGATTTCGCATTTCGTCATCATTTCCGGCCAGCATAGCGACTTCAGTTTGTACCTTGAGTGCCGCCAGCGGGCTGCGCAGCTCGTGCGCAGCATCAGAGGTGAACCGGCGCTCTCTGGTCAGCATGTTACCAATGCGAGAAAATAGGCCATTAAGTGCAATCACCATCGGGCGAACTTCGCTGGGAACCTGTTGTGTGGTTAACGGAAGTTCATCATCAGGCTGCCGTTGGCTCAACTCTTTCGCAATATATCGCAATGGTTTAAGCTCTCGGGTGATCAACCATATCATCAGTAGCATCATTAATGGCAGAGCGACAAGCCATGGCGTAAGCTGCGAAACAACAATATCCTGTGCCATATCCTGTCGGTAATCCAGCTCTTGCCCGACTACCACGACATACTGTTTATCCGCTGTTGCCAACCAGACTAAGCGCCACTCATCATCGCTATCTTTAAGGGTTGAGTTAACAAATCCATCGCCGTGATAATCGAACTTCAACTTGCGACCATTATCGCCGTCATTTAACAGCATTTTTCCGTCATGGGTAAAAATGGCAAAAGCCAGAGCATCATCATCCTGGCGGCCGCGGTTATGCGGTACCATTTTTTTTGTTTTATCCAGACGATGGTTGCCACTGAACGTTGCGGGGTCCAGCACTGACAAACGTTTGGCAAACACCATTTGTTGAGTATCGAACAGTTCATTAATGTTTTTGCTGGTTTGCTGCCAGGCTAAAAAGCTGGCAATACCCCAAGTGACTAAAGCCAGTATCACAAACACCAGAATCAGCCGTAGTCTGAGGCTAAGGGATCTCATTTTGCTTCTCCCAGCGTATAGCCAACGCCATGAACCGTGCGGATAAAATCATTGCCCAACTTACGCCTCAGGTGGTGAACGTGAACTTCGACCGCATTGCTGCTGACTTCTTCATCCCAGTTATACAGTTTTTCTTCAATTAGCGGCCGCGGTAAGACCCTTCCCGCGTTATGCATAAAGAGCTCCAATATGGCGAGCTCTTTGGGCGTCAGGATCACCGGTTCACCATGACTGGTTACTTTCATACTGGCAGGGTCAAACACCACATGGTTATAGCTTAAGGTTGGCGTCAGTTGACCATGGCGACGTCGGATTAACGCCTGAAGGCGAGCGGCAACTTCAGCCAGCGCAAAGGGCTTGCATAAATAGTCATCGGCTCCGTTTTGCAACCCGGCGACCTTTTGAGACAACGCATCACGAGCGGTCAGGATTAACACCGGTTCATCATGCCCGCTGTTACGCCACTGATACAGGATATCCATACCGTCAATACCGGGCAGGCTGAGGTCTAAAATTACAGCGTCATAAGGTGCGGCATCTATAGCCTGCAGACCCGTTTTGCCGTCAGAGAACCAGTCAATGCTGAACCCCAGCTTGGTTAAGCCGGCTTTTAATCCATCACCTATTAACTTATCATCTTCAATCAGCAAAACCCGCATAACCTAGCCTCCTTAATATTGATGGGCTATTATTTACAGCATAAATGAGCATGTGGCTATCTCCTGATTGGCGTTGAGTAAAAAAACTTTTTATATTCCGGTTCTTAAGATCTTGTTAAGAACTTCGTGGTTAAATAGTTCTCAACAAGGCGACATAAACCGCCATTCATTCATCGTTAAATATTTTGTTGTTAGGGAGAATTCAATGAAAAAGATCGCAATACTAGCCTTAGTTACCGCGTTAACCAGTACCGCAGCATTTGCACAAAATAACCAGTCAGGTGGTTTTGTTAATCCTGATGCCCCGGCAATAACCAGTACTCAATCTGGCGGCTTCTCAGGTCCTAAAGCCAGCAGCATGACCGTTGAGCAAGCCAAAAAGATGAGTGATGATACTTGGGTTACCTTACAAGGCACCATTGAGAGCCAAATCAGTAAAGAGCATTATCTATTCCGTGATGCAACCGGCACCATCAATATCGATATTGACGATAAACGTTGGAATGGCCTGACGGTAACACCAAAAGACAAAGTTGAGATTGAAGGCGAAGTGGATAAAGACTTTAACTCTGTAGAAATCGATGTAAAACGAATCCGTAAGATTCAATAATCATCATACTCAGGCTGAAGGGACAATGATTCCTTCAGCCTGATAATGTTATAATGAGTCCTCTTCGCGATAACCTATCGCCTCAACCGACCACCTTCGGTTAAAAATCCTGCGATACAATACTTGTTTTTTACCCGATGTCTGACATTATCGGGTAATGGATTGCCGTATTCAGGATTAACAAGATTCCATGCTCGAAACATCACTGTTTATCGCCACTCTGGCGACCTTAGGGATGATCTCCCCCGGCCCGGATTTTTTTCTGGTGGTTAAGAATGCTGCCCGTTATCGCCGTTCACTCGCCATGATGACGGTATTCGGCGTGATTATGGGCGTTGTTACTCATATGACCTACTGCGTTGCCGGCTTAGCGGTAGTCATTACGGCTACTCCGTGGCTATTTAACCTACTTAAATATGCCGGCGCAGGTTATCTGATTTGGATTGGTATTCAGGCGCTGCGTTCTCATGGTGACAGTAAGTTGGATGTTACTAACGTCGTCAGGCAACAAACCAGCTATAAAAATGCTTTTATACAGGGATACTTGTGTAACCTGTTAAATCCGAAAGCGACGCTGTTTTTTCTCTCGGTCTTCACACAGGTTCTGAGTATCGACTCAGGAATGGGTGAAAAGCTGTGGTACGCCTTTATTATCGTTATTCTGGCGGTTATCTGGTGGCCAATTTTGGTGTTTTTGATCCAAAGTGCTCCGGTTCGCCGTGGTTTAGCAAAAGCACAGAAAGTGGTTGATAAAGTATTAGGCGTGGTGCTGATCGGTCTGGGAATTAGGGTCGCGTGGGGAGATTAATATTTTCGGCTCTGATTTATCGAAACTGTCATCCCATCATTCCGGGATGACAGGCAGGTAACCTTAATGGTCCTTGTTTGCAATCATCTCAATTTCCACTTCAGCACCCAGCGGTAGCCCTAATACAGCAATACAGGTTCTTGCCGGATAAGGCGATGAAAAGTACGTTTTGTACACTTCGTTCATTGCTGAGAAATTATTCATATCGGTAAGATAAACATTAACCTTCACGACGTTGCTCTCATTCAGGCCGGCAGCGCTGAGGATCGCAAGTAAATTGCGAAAACACTGCTCAGTCTGCTTTGAAATATCCCCTATCAGCGCTTTTCCGCCTTCAGAGTTCATTGCCGTCTGGCCAGAGAAATAAACCAAGTTACCGGCATCGATGGCATTAGAGTAAGGGCCTGAGGCAATAACATCATTAGAATCATAGGCAATTCTTGTCATTCTTTTGCTCCTGATAAATTGAATTAATGTCCGCCTCATGATTGCACAAGCAAAGATCGGGAACTATCTGAAAAATTTTACTAATCTGCCGGAGATTAAACGATTTGGCGGGCTAGATAACCCGCATTTGGTGACGTTGTCACCAAATGCTCTATTTAATACGATGGGTAATATACAGTGCCAATCAATTAGCTGGCGTAGGCTTTAGCTCAGGTTCAACCATGCTGTAAACCTGATTTTTTAGTTCAGTTTTCAGTAACGATTCAATCTCCAGCGCAACATCACTGCGATTTACAAAGCCATGAACTTCCTGATTGATAAACAGTTTGGCTTGTCCGCTGGGTTCTCCGTTGAGTAATCCTCCCGGACGTAAAATACAGTAATCAAGCGTGCTGGTTTGCAGCCAGCTCTCCGCCAGTGACTTCTCACGAACCGCCTGACCAAATGCAGCTTTGGCCCGATCGGATAAGGTCGGCCAGCTATCGCCACAACCCAGAGATGTCACCATCACCATCCGTTTAATTGCACTTTTTTCGGCGCAGTCAATAATAGTGCGATGAGCCAGATAGTCATGACGACCACCGATAGTTGAAATAATCACCGCGTCCTGACCTGCCGCCTGACAGGCTTTTTCTACCGCAGCCTCATCACAGGCATCACCTTTAATAACCCGAATACCCTGACCTTCCAAACGTAGAACATCTTCATCACTACGAACAAAAGCGATTGCCGGCTGGCCGCTGTTTATAGCGCGCTGTAATAACAGCGCGCCGGTTCCTTTTGCGGCACCAAAAATTAGCCAGCAACTCATGAGTTAATGCTCTTTAATTCATCAGCCAGTTGACGGAATGCCGTTACCTGATCGGCCAACAGTTGGCGGTGGCTATCGCGGCCCAAAAATATTTTAAACATGGCGTTTTGCTGTTGATTGAAAAACACAATGGAAGCGGTTGCCATTCCCATAAAGTCACGTTCAATCAAGGCAATATGACGGCAATTTTCAGCTTTGATATGGCCACTTAAACCATTTTTCCCACGTAGGTTGTAGTAACCATGGCGATGAAATCCGGATGGCAGCTCACCTTGAAACTCAAGGATAACGTCAGCGTTATGGACCAGCGTGGTCACTGTCCCCCAAGTAGTAACCTCATCCCATACGGTATCAAACTGTTCGCCGCCGGTCAGAGTGTGAACAGGCAATGCGCCAACAACCTCGAGTAACGACACATTGTATTGCTTAGCCACGTCTTCTAACGTGCCGTCCGGGTTAGTTTTCATAAATTCAGCGAGGGTCATTTGTAGCGCGATATCAGTCATGAGCTTATTTTCCTTTTGGCATTAAATTCAGGCATTAACCTGCATAATAATTTGTTGGAGAGACTGCAATAAATTACTGGCCCAGAAGCGCCCGCTGTCGGTCAAATGCAGACACGCCCTATTGTCTTTCACTAATCCGGCCTGATGCCATTGGTCGATCAGCGGCTGTAATATTGCGCTGTGCGGCGTCAGTCGTGGAAGATCGATACGACCAATTTCAATACCTTCCTGTAGCTGATGGCGCCACAAATAACCGGTATCCGTTACCTGTGTCATCATCATGATTGGCTTCTGCCCGTTTTCCAGCATTTGATAATATTTATCCAGATTACGTTCCATCATATAGGCCTGACCGTTCAGATTACCGCCAGCGCCGGAGCCCATAGCAATGCAGTCAGCACCCTGTTTAATCAGCAGGTTATATAAATTACGTTCTCTGGTAGTACGTGCCCAGTGGCTATTGCTTAACTGACGCCAGCCATAGTCCGCCAGCATTGATGCGCCCTGTAGATAAAAATCCCGACGTTGAGCAACATCAGGTAAGGTAACGCGATTATTTTCAGATGCTTTAGCCAGCGGCGTAGTCGGCAACAGGTTGAGTGCATATAAATCGACGCCGTCCAGACCTAAATCTCGCACAATCACTAAATCTTCAGCCCACGTTTGTTCGGTCTGACCGGGCAGGCCAAACATCAAATCACATACCACCGCAGCCCGGTCACGAGAGCAAAGATTTTTCATAAAGCTGACAGACTGTTGCTTGTCTGAAGTACGGGCCATTTTTTGACGAATTTTGGTATCAAAGGTCTGAATACCAATAGAAAAACGATTTGCTCCCGCATCCAGGCAGGCATCAATACGCTGGTCATCAAAGTTAAGGATTCGCCCTTCAACGGTGATTTCACAGTCAGGGGCCAAGGGCAAGCGGGCCTTAAGCGTACTGATAATTCGATAAAGTTCTGTCGCGGCCAGCGATGTCGGTGTCCCGCCGCCAAAATAGACCGCATGAATGGGTGCCGACTGATGCAACGGGCTATCAGCCTCCATCTCTATCTCTTGAAGTAAATAATCGACGTATTTTTCAGTGCTTTCCGGCTGTAAGCGGTTTTGGTAAAAACCGCAGAATGTGCAATGGGTGGCACAAAAAGGAATGTGCAAATACAACAATCTTTTACGTGACGGTAGCTGACGTTGGGTTAATGCCTGCCATTCAGTTTGAATTTTATCGGCTGTTAAGGGAACACTATTGCGCCAGGGCATGGTTGCACGGCGATCGCTAAAGGGTAACGGACCAGATTGAGCGTAGTAAGGGGATAAATCAATTGTCATAGATCTCATACTCGAGCCAGAGCCAAATTTCCCTAAATTTAATGATAATAATAATCATTTAGCAAATGATATTTTTCTCATTTGCGTTGTATGCCGAAGAAGTCCCCCCTAACTTACTGGGCCTTTATTTCTCATTTTATTAACAATAATGGCGAATACTAAAGTTGCATTTTTTATATTATTTATCATTGCATTACTCATGCAACACATTCATAAATTGTTAATGAAATGGAAATGAAAAACTTGAAAATATTATTAAATCACTGATATAAATCTGATTTTTTCACCAAAAATCACTTTTAAAATTTATGATAGAGATCATAAGTTAACTAAATAATCTATTTATTTGCTCGAAAATTGGCTTAAATTTCTTTATAAATGCAATTGATAACCATTCGCATTTATTTGCAATTAAAACAAAATCGAGATAATAAAAAATGTTCAAACGGAAAAACTCACTCACGTTTATTCTGCCATTACTTAGCTGTACCTCTGCCCTCGCTGACTCTTCAACATCAACACCGGTATCTGCTACTACGCCGGGAGAAACCATGGTCATTAGTGCCAGCAGATCTGAAAGCACCCTGTGGGAAAGCCCTGTTTCAATGCAAGTTGTCGACCGGGAAGAATTGGACCGACTGACCGGAGACTCCGTTGCTGAAGCGCTGCGAGATATTCCCGGCGTTGATATTTATGATAATGCTCTGGCCGGACGCAAGCAGATTCGTATCCGCGGTGAAGCCCCTTCCCGCGTACTCATTCTGATAGACGGCCAAGAAGTGACCTATCAACGCTCCGGGCAGAACTCAGGCCCGGGATTGCTGATTGACGAATCCTCCCTTGAGCGTATCGAAGTGGTTAAAGGACCTCACTCGGTACTTTATGGTTCTCAGGCAATAGGTGGTGTAGTTAACTTTATAACCAAAAAAGGCGGAGATAAACCCTTTGGTGGCCGGGCAAACGTCACTTATGACAGCGCCACTAATGGCTGGAATCAATCCGGCAGCCTATTCGGCTCGGTTGATAATTTCGATTATCGACTCAATGCCAGTTATGCCGATCACGGCGATCGCGATACCCCAGATGGTCGTTTACCAAACACCGGTTTCAGTAATCAGAGTCAGGGAGCATGGCTAGGCTATACCCTTGATAAACATAAGTTCGGTATTTCGTTAGATCGTTATGAGTTAGATACCCAAACCTATTTTGACGATCCCGGCTATCAGAGCTTCAGCGTCAAAATACCTAAGCTAGAGCGTAAAAAAGTAGGCCTATTTTATGACTACAAGCCGGACGGGGATATTATCAAAAATATCCATCTTGATGGTTATCAACAAAAAATGACCCGCGAATTTCGCAATAACATTGCAGTCAGTACCTTTACCGGTAGCCCGATGATCGGCAATTTAAATGTCAAAACCAAAACCGGGACTAACGATACTCAAGATACTGACGGGCTGACGTTTCAAACCGATCTGCAGCTAACGGAAAATAATAAGCTGATTATCGGCAGTCAATATCAACAAGATCGAGTCAAACAAAACTCCGACAGTAACGTTAGCTCTTCGACGACCACCGGTTTTCCTCCGGCAACTAACTACAGTCGTAATACCCATTCGAATAATCGCTGGGAGCAAACCAGCTGGTCGGCCTTCGGGCAAAATGAGCTAAAACTGGCTGAAGACTGGACCTGGACCCTAGGTGCCCGACAATACTGGCTGGAGTCCAAAGTCGTCGACGGCAATAGCCAAACAACTCACTCTAAGACCGGAGTTACCACCACCAATGCGGATAAGCAGACCACCCGTGATAATACCCTGATCGCCTCCACTAACCTGCGCTACTCCGGCTTCAAAAATACCGAGCTCAGGCTCTCTTATGCTCAAGGATATGTCTTCCCTAGCCTGTCTCATTTGTTTATTGAAACCACCGCCGGCGGCGGAACCATTTATGGGAATCCGGATTTGAAAGCCGAACGTTCAGATAACTATGAGGTTGGCGCGCGGTATAACGGAAATCAATGGTATATCGATACCGCGTTCTACTACTCAATTGCCGATGATTACATTGCCAGTATCCCCTGTACCGGTAATCAGATTTGCCAAGGAAATATCAATACCGGTCGAACATCGTATCAGTACTATACCAACGCCAATAAGGCCACCACCTACGGGCTCGAAATGCACGCCGAGTATAACGGTTGGGTTATATCGCCCTACCTGACCGGCAATCTTATTCAGCGTGAGTTGGAGATGGAAAATACCAAAACCTATCATACCGGTGAACCTATGCTGACCGGTCGATTTGGTATCAAACACAATCGTTATTTCGACCTGATGGAACTGAATACCGATCTGTTTATTCGGGCAGCATCCGGTGCCACTGATAAAACGACCGATATTGAGTATCAATATCCGGGCTGGGCGACGGCTAATCTGGCCTTTACCGGTTACTTTGGTGCTGAAAACCAATATCAGGTTAATTTGGCGTTGAATAATCTGACCGACCGGCGTTATCAGACTGCCCATGAGAGCATTCCGGCCTCTGGCTTTAATGCTGCCGTTGGCCTTGGCATAAAATTTTAAGGAATCGCAATGATGAAGATAATTATCGGATTATTGCTATTGGCGCTCCCTCTTCTGGCTCAGTCCCAAGACAGAATTATCATTGCCGGAGGGTCATTAACCGAGATCGTTTATGCCTTAGGTGCCGGTGACCGGGTCATCGCCGTTGATCAAACTTCCGGCTATCCCCCACAGGTTGGATCATTGCCTCAAATAGGCTACTGGAAGCAGCTAAATACCGAGGGCATTTTATCTCTGAAACCCGACCTGTTTATGACATGGAGTGATGCTGAACCTAACTGGGTTTTACAGCAGTTAGCTCAACAGAGCGTCAACGTTTCTCTTTTCAAACGCATACCCGCTACGGTTGAACAGCTATGTATCAATATCAGTCAGGTTGCAGAGATACTGGATTTAAAACCGCAGGGAGAGCGTCTGATTGCCGACATTAAGCAAAAAATTGACAGGGTAACGATCGAAGTCAGCAAACAGCCGGAAAAGGTACGCGTCTTATTCTTACTCAGCATCGGCGGTGGTTCGCCTCAGATAGCCGGTCAGGGAAGCATTGCTGATGGCATAATCACCCTGGCGGGCGGGACGAATGCCGCTACCCACAGTCAGTACAAGCAATACAGCGGTGAATCCATCATTGCTACCCGGCCAGATATCATTTTGGTGACTAAACAGAGTATGGAATCTACCGATGGTTTGAAAAGCCTGGAAGCTACGCCGGGCGTCGTTCAGACGCCGGCATGGCGAAATCAACGCATCGTTGCCATAGATCAAGCGACATTACTGGGAATGGGACCGCGCGTTGCTGAGGCCGTAGATGAACTCTATCGGGGGTTTTATCCTGCTGCGGCTAAATAAGCCGTTAATTTAGTCCCTGTCGCCATGCTGTTTTTTAGCGGGATGGCGACAGAATCAACCTAAAAAGTACGCTGATAATCATCTCGCTAGTCAATTATTATACTTGCATCTCAAAAACAATGACCCCCATCAAAGAAATGCTAATAACAACTATTCTCATTCGCGTTTGATCTGTTATATTCTCCCCCGACCCTTTTAGGGCCATCGTTTTTTTAACCATACACCAACACCCGGCACGGGGAATGGCTTAAAACAAAATAATAGCCGCAAATAACGTGCCTTTAGATATCATCAGGATACTTAATGAAAACCAGACAGTTAAACTGCCTCTATTTAGCCATTCTCAGCGCTATCTCTCTACCCGCATTTGCAGACAGCACGAATACTTCCGATGAAACTATGGTGGTCACTGCATCCGGCTTTTTGCAAAGCCTGCGTAATGCCCCTGCCAGTATTTCGGTAGTAACCCGAGAAGAACTGGAAAAAAGGCCAATTCATAACCTGGCCGATGCGGTAAAAGATATTGAAGGCGTCAGCATCACCGGCAGCGGTACCAATACTCAGGATATCTCTATCCGTGGCTTACCCGGTGATTACACGCTGATTTTAGTTGATGGTAAACGTCAGAATAGCCGTGAATCCCGCCCTAACGGTAGCGGTGGCTTTGAAGCCGGTTTCGTGCCACCGGTAGAAGCCATTGAGCGAATTGAAGTTATCCGCGGCCCGATGTCATCTCTATATGGCTCAGATGCTATGGGTGGCGTCATTAACGTGATTACCCGTAAAGTTACGCCAAAATGGCACGGCGCAGTGAGTATGGACGGCACCATTCAAGAGAACTCAGACTCAGGTAATATCTATAACGGTAACTTCTATCTGTCTGGTCCGTTAATTGAAAAAACCGTCGGTTTTCAGGTTTATGGTTACGGTAATTTCCGTCCTGAAGATGAAATTATCGGCGGGTATAACAAAAATGATAATAAGAGCATTACCACTAAGTTAACCATTACGCCAACCGAAAGTCAGGAAATCATACTGGAAAGCGGTCGCACCGTGCAAAAGCGGGAGTCTACGCCAGGAAAGTCTATCGATGCTTACACTATTCGCGGCTCACTGAAACAGCCAAATCCTAAAACCGATATCAATAACGAGCGCAACCACTGGGCAATTACCCACAACGGTCAATGGGGCTTTGGCTTCTCTGACGTAAGCCTGTATCAGGAAAAAACCAAGCGAAATACCCAGACTTATAAGTTAGATTCTGCCAGTGGAGCATGGAACGGTGGCTATGAAGCACGCAAACCTGAAATTACCAATACGGTGGTAGACGCTAAACTGACTCTGCCCCTGACCAATAATATGCTTACCATCGGTGGTCAATATCAATATTCCGAGCTGGAAGACTCTTCAGCAACGGGGAAAACAACTACCGAGCAGGCAAAAATAAGCGCTTATCAGCAATCTGTGTTTATTGAAAACGAGCTATCGCTGACCGATGACCTGAGCCTGACCGGGGGGATTCGCTTAGACGACCACGAAACCTACGGCGAATACTGGAACCCTCGGGGTTATTTGGTTTATCACCTGACGGATGAAATCACTCTGCGCGGTGGGGTCGCTAAAGCATTCAGAGCCCCGACCTTACGCGAAATCAGCCCAAGTTATGGAACATCAACTCAGGGCGGTGCCGGCATTATGTACGGTAACGCAGATCTTAAGCCTGAAACCAGCCTGAATCAGGAGATCGGAATTGCTTACGATCATGAGTCCGGATTCAATGCAGCACTGACCCTGTTTAACACTGATTTTAAAAATAAATTAACCAGCTACAGTACCGGAACCAAAGATCCAATTACCGGTCTGAATCTATACACTTACGACAACGTGGGTGAAGCCAATATTAAAGGTATTGAAGCCGCCACCACAATTCCAGTGGCAGAAGCGTGGAAGTTGAACCTCAACTACACTTATCTGGAATCTAAACGTGAAAGCGATGATGAATTCTTTAGTACCGGAGAATCATTGAAAGGTCAGCCATTGGCACAAACGCCTAAACATAGCGCTAATGCCAAATTAACCTGGTCAGTCAATGAAGACTTAGAGGCTTACACTCGAGTAACGTATACCGGTGAACAAGTCTGGGCAGCTCAGCGCAATAGCTATACGGGTCCGCGCTATCGTTCAGCCTTTACCACTGCAGACGTAGGTGGCAGTTATCAAATCAATAAGAACACCCAGTTAAATCTGGCTGTGCTGAACATTACTGATGAAACCAATGACGCTATTGATGTCAATGGCGGGAACTGGATGATTGAAGACGGACGCCGTTACTGGGCCGGCATCAATGTGAAATTCTAACCTTCGGTCGCGGTACTGCAACGTCAGTACCGCGCCAACGACTTGAGTGATAATAAAACTATGCTAAAAACCATTGCTCTCACCCTCACGACACTTTTACTCTCCTTCAGTATTCATGCTAAGCCTAATCAGGTTATTCAGCCTATCTCTGAAAATGCCAAAACCCGTTTTGAAATTCAGCAGTACGATCTTGCTGGCGAAGATAAATCACAATATCGAATTTTCGTTGCCGTCCCGCGCACGCCTGCGCCAGCTGGCGGCTATCCGGTGTTGTATTTATTAGATGGCAACAATACGTTTCCGATGGCGGTGAATGGTTATCTGCCAGTGAATGGTGACGCGCCATTAATTATTGCCATCGGTTATCCCGGTGACACCGCTTATAATCAAGAAGCCCGCACCCGCGATTACACCCCGGCAGCCCCCGGTGAAGAATTTGCTAAAGGTGGTAATGCTGAAGACTTCTTCCTATTTATTAACCAAAAGCTGAAGCCTTGGGCCTCCGCGCGCTACGCCATTGATATGAAGCGCCAAACTTTATCCGGTCACTCTTTTGGCGGCTTGTTTACCCTTTATACATTATTTAACCACACCGATGAGTTCCAACATTATGTTGCTGCTAGCCCATCAATCTGGTGGGGCAACGGTATTGTGATTCCCTCGAGAGCGCCGCTACTGAATACCAAGCCAAAATCCATCACCATTACCGTCGGTGAGTTCGAAGAAAAGCCGGAACCGGCTAATGCAGCAAAACCGGAAGACCCGCAAAGAGTTAAACGTAAAGCCGAACGCCAGCAGGTGACGAAAGCCCGCGACCTTGTGGCAACCCTTAAGCAACAGGGTAACAATGTTAACTTTATAATGTTTGCAGGAAAAAACCACGGTACCGTTATTCCTGATGCAGTGAATACGGCAGTGATGGTGGCAGGTCAATAAACTAACAGGTGCACGGGCTTAATAGCCCGTGCTAAATCTCTCTGCACAAACGTTCCAGAATCCCACCCAATTATTCATTATTATCTCTGCATACCTCACGCCCCCCGATGGATATTTTATGGGACAGTTAATTCCGTTTATTCTTTTTGCCTTTGTGGCCTCAATTACCCCCGGGCCAACCAATGTACTTATTCTGTCTCAAAGTGCCCGCCACGGTTTTAACGCCAGCATCGGGCTAATTGTCGGAGCAGGCGTTACCGCGGCGGCCATTGTTTGGATTACCGGAATTAGCTTAGGGACCACGCTGACAGAATACCCTATGTTACAAACCGGTATGACATGGGCCGGTATCGCATTATTAACCTGGGTGTCATGGCAAATCTACCGGGAATCCCCTTCTGAGATTCCTGATGGTAGTCAAGCGAGTACCGGCACACGTATCGGCCTGATGGGTGGTGCAGGGCTACAGTTTATCAACCCTAAAGCCTGGATGATGGCAATCGCCGTCATCAGCGTATTTTTACCGGACTCACCCGATCGAAATTATTACGTCGGGGTTTACTCACTGACCTTCTTAGCCGTTTCCCTGCCCTGTATGGTTCTTTGGGCACTGTTAGGCTGTGGCGCTGCACGGATTATCAGTACGCCACAACAGATGAAAATCTTTAATACCTTGATGGCGCTATTGTTGCTGTTATCGACATGGTCCAACCTGATAATTTAAAAGGATTAACGTTGCAGGCACAATTTGCGGTAATGGGATGGGGTTAAACGATAGGCTTTGCGGAACCAGCGGCCCATATGGCTTTGGTCGGCAAAGCCGACAATCGTAGAAACGTCTATGGGTAACATGCCTTTGGCTAACAGCAGCCGGGCATGGGTTAGTTTGAGCTGAACCAGATAGGTATGAGGCGGCTGGCCAAAACGTTGTTTAAATGCCCGAGTCAGCGTAAATCGATCGGTATCCAGCACCGCCGATAAGTCATCCAGCCCGATATTTTCATACATATGGGCATGAATATACTCCCTGGCTCGTTCTGCCAGCGTCAAATTAAGTCCTGATTGTTGGGTATTCGCCCGCCATGCCACGTGGCGGGTTAACGTGGCAAGCAGAGTGTCAATGGCACTCTGTTTAACCATGCGGATTTCGCCATAATGCAGCATCTCAAACGCATCAGATATTGCCTGTGCCAGCTGAGGATCCTGAGAAAGCGTGGTATCAAACCCCGGTATATAACCCACCGGGACTTGTTCAAACAGCCCGGATAGCGACTGTTCCAGCCACTCAGGATCGATATATAGCATCCGGTAAGTAAAGCCATCCTGTCGAATCGACTCACCGTCATGCATTTCTCCCGGCTCTAATAAAAAGACCTTCCCTGGTGTACTCTGCACTTTCTGCTTACGGCAGTTAAACTGCTGAATGCCCTGCTCGGTCAATCCCACCAGATAGCTTGGATGCCAGTGAGGATCGTAAGCATGACCTTTAAAATGGGCGCGCAGGGTTTCAATACCGGTATCCGCATCACGAGATAAATCTATCCAGTTAGTTGACGACGTCATAAAACCCCTTTAGTCGCTGAGTTGTTACAAATCCTTCGGGCTGTTATCAGAATCCCCGTCCGCAACCTCTGGCGTGATATTTTGGATAGTCAGACTCTGCGGGCTGGATAAGCGAACGTTGGCAGCCCGTAAGCGTTTCAGCAGATCGAACAGCAGGTCGCTTTTTGTTCGGCTGACAATTCTCGGGCTACTAACGTATCCGGTCACGCTCAGGGTTATGCCATCCGGCGTAAGCTGGCTAAAGCTAACCGAAGGCGCCGGCATGTCCAGAATAGATTCATGCATCTGGTAAGCTTCCAGCAGAATGGTGCGAACCTGTTCAGGATCGATATCCAGCGGGAAAGTTAACGGAATAGTGACGACTCCCTGAGCGCTCCCCATCGTGACATTACGTACACTCTGAGAAATAAACTGAGAGTTCGGCACAATGACCGTCGATTTATCGCTCATCTGGATCTCCGTTGCCCGTACGTTAATTCTGCGGATGTCCCCTTCAATACCGGCAATGCTAACCAAATCACCCACTTTAACCGGACGCTCCGTCAGCAAAATCAGACCAGAGATAAAGTTTTTAACGATTTCCTGTAAGCCGAAACCAATACCGACTGACAAAGCACTCACAATCCAGGCCAGTTTATTCCACTCAATGCCCAGCAAAGATAAGGTAACTAAAATAACGATCACATAACCAATATTGCTGAATAGCGTCACCAGAGACATGCGCATTCCGGTGTCCATGGTGGTTTTCGGCAGAAATTTAGTGTTTAACCAACGGCGGGCGGTTCTTAGTATATAGAGCCCTAACGCCATGCTAATCAACGCATTAAAGACATTGGCCGGAACAATATTGATTTTTCCAAGGCTATCACTGCCCATGATCTCAATCACTTTATTCACGATGGTCATCGGCGTTGTTGCACCGTACGTCCCGTTAAATAAGGCAATGGCGGCCAGAAGAATCAATAGCGTATGACCGATAGCAGAAAATAAAATCGTCGCCTGGTCCAGATACCTGACGTCCAGGTTAAATGCCTGTTTTAACCACTTTCCGCTGGCGTTATTCGCTGAAAACAGGCTTTCACAGGCATCACCGACAAACTTAAACATCAGATACAGGCTGGATAACACGATACCGACCCACACCATTTCATAAGTCAGGAACCGGGCCAGCGGAATATAGCCAATTAATAGGGAAAGTAAAATGCTAATGGCAACGGCCGAGGCCACAATATGCACCAAACCGGCAACCGTTGAGCGAGAATCAATAGGTTCACCTATGGCAGCCATATGACGGCGAATACGATTAGTTTGTATCGGGGCCAAACAGCCCAGAATCCCCACTAATAACGATGCCAGACCATTACCAAAAATAGCCGTTGGGACGCTGCTGCCAATGTTGGTATTAACCTGTTCTACAATGCCAAAAAACATCAATACCATTGCTATAGCAGGCGGGAATATGCCTAAAACTTTAGCGACCTGATCCGGCATGGGTGCCAAACGCCATGATGGCCGCTGGTTAGATAATATTGCCCGGCCGAGTCCGACAATCAGCGCAGAGAAAATGATCAGGGTAAACACACCATCAGCAAAACTTTGCAGCAACGGAGTCAGTGTATTTTGTCGGGCAAAGACCTGGTATAACAAACCGGCCCCGCCCCATAGCGTCAGTACCGTCGTCAGCACTGTTGCACAGGCAAAAAAGCTGCGCCTTAGGCGCCCGTCGGGAATACCGTTGGTACAGACCCAAACGATAAGTAAATCCATTACCCGCCGGCCATATCCCCACACGGCTAATGCCAATACAAATAAAACAGTCGAGCCAAACAGCGTATCGGGCTTCCATGCGTTGTCCCAGGCCTCTTTCACCTGCCCGATAAAGTTATCTAATCGAATAACATCTTCCGGCTGCGGGCTAAATACCGGCGACCAGAAACGCGCGCCTAAAATGCTACCCGAGTTTAAGGCGAGCTGCGTTTTTAAGGCATTGCGGCGTAGAGCAAGAATTTGGGTAGACAGATTAGATGCATTAGTTTTTAGCGTTTGAGCATGTTCAAGCGCTTTCTCTAGCTGAGCCTTTTGAGCCGTAATAGTGCTGCGCTGTTTCATCACCTCCGGTGACTCTGGCATTGCGCCTTCTGCCGGAGCTGGCCCGATAACATCAATTTGGGTCTGAATCTGAGCCAGGTCGGGTAATAATGCACTAATGAAATCATCCGTCTGATTAACCAACTCGAGGGTTTGATTATTTAACGAGCTGAGTTCGCTATCTTTGGTAGCAGCAGAGACTTCTTGTTTAATATCATTAAGCCTTTGCTGTAACTTATCCAGTTCACTAGGTTCAATATTTTTATTATTTTTAGACAGTACCTTCGGCTGTGTTTTTGTCACAGTGTCAGTTTTGCTCTCCGCAAATGCTGACGGAGGTAATACACTCAGAGCAAGCAACGGTAATATTAACAGCAGCGTCTGTGACAGTTTACGCATAAAACAAAAGCTCCAAACATCATGGTGTTCAAGCCGGAGACGACTGATTAGTCGTCATCAGGTTATCTTTGATTATCGTTATCAAAAAGCTACTTAAGAGTCTTCTTTAAATCATCGACTGAAATCGATGCAACAATGCTGCCTGAGAGCGGAGTTTTTAAAACGTGATGTTTAATTTTCCCCCACACCTGCATTTCACATGGCTTACAGTCAAATTTTAGCGTCAATATTTCATCATTATGAACCAGCTGCATCGGTGTCGCCCGGCCCTTCACGCCCTGTACACCTTTAGCCTGCTTAGGACATAAATTAAAGGCAAACCGCAGACAGTGTTTGGTTATCATGACCGGTACGTCTGATTTTTCCTGATGGGCTTCATAAGCGGCATCAATTAACTTAACCCCAAAACGCTGATAGAACTCACGGGCTTTATGGTTATAAACGTTGGCCAAAAAGGTCAAGTGGGTTTCAGGGTAGACAGGCTCCGGCGTTGAGACAGCCAGGCGTTCAGCACGCTGATAGTGACTAACCCGAGCTTCAGTTAATGCCTCAATCGCGTCGCGACGCAGCTGATTTAACTGAGCGCTAGGGATAAAACAAACAATCGGTAAATCAATACGTACCGCGGTTGCTTTGTAGATTGTTTGCCCTAGCTTAGCCAGCCCGTCTTTTAAGCTGCTTAATGCTTTATCAGCCTGATTTGCCACATCAAAATCATTTTTCAGTGACACCGTAACGCAAACATTCTCTTCGCTGGTGGCGCGCAGTAATAAATTGTCGCCCTCAGCGGTTAAGTGTAGTTCAACATTAATTCGACGCTCGCTTGAAGACTTCAACAGCGACTGCTGCCAGACATGATCAAGGTTGCGATTAAGCGGATGCTCCGGGCGCAGTTTACTGAACTCAGGTAACATCTCGTTGGGATAAATCCGATAACGTAAGTTATCAACCTTCTCAACTTTACTGGCCCTAAACCCGACGATTTCACGTTTGATTAGCACATTCAGACCATCGCCATTATTTAGCGGTTCAGTCACCTTAACGTCTAAATAAGTCGAAGTAACTTTAAGTACTTCACCTATCGGCAACCCGACAAATTTAGGTGAATCAAATGCCCCGATATCGATCTGTCGCGCATTGACAAAATAGTCGGTACTGCCTCGGTGGAAGGTTTTTTCAGGGTCGGGAAGAAAGTGATGTTGAGTCCTGCCGCTGGAAGCTGATGTCAGGTCTGTTCTCTGTTCCAAAATAGCGTCTAGCTGCTGGCGATAGTAAGCCGTAATGTTTTTCACATAGCCCATATCTTTATAGCGCCCTTCAATCTTGAAAGAACGTACGCCGGCATCAATCAATGCGCTCAGGTTAGCCGCCTGATTATTGTCTTTCATCGAAAGCAGATGTTTATCATAGGCAACAATACCGCCTTTATCGTCTTTTAACGTAAAAGGTAAACGGCAGGCTTGCGAACAGTCACCGCGGTTCGCACTGCGTCCGGTTTGAGCATGGGATATATAGCACTGGCCTGAGAACGCCACGCATAATGCGCCGTGAATAAAGAACTCAATGGATGAAGTTACATTTTGCTTAATCTGGCGGATCTCACTGAGATTGAGCTCTCTGGCTAACACCAGTTGTGATAAGCCAACGTCAGATAAAAACTTGGCTTTTTCGACCGTCCGAATATCAGTTTGAGTACTGGCATGAAGGTCAATCGGTGGAATATCTAATTGCAGAATACCCATATCCTGAACAATAAGGGCATCAACGCCAACCTGATACAGTTGATGAATCAACTGCCGTGCGGGCTCCAGCTCATCATCATGTAGGATAGTATTCAGCGTAATAAAGACTTTGACATAATAGCGATGGGCAAACTCAACCAGTTCAGCAATATCTTTTAGGCTATTACCGGCATTATGGCGGGCACCAAAACCCGGGCCACCGATATAAATCGCATCCGCGCCATGAAGGATAGCTTCACGGGCAATTTCGACGTCACGGGCCGGACTAAGTAATTCGAGCTGATTATCTAAAAGTCTCATAGGTCACTGCATTTATCATGATTCAGATTATGCATTTCAGTGGACAATGGCATGACATCCGGCCTGAAAGCTGCTTATACCCTGCCTCTGAAATCAGATAAAACCTATTCAGTGATTCATCAGGGGAAGCTATTGTACCTCAGATTTGATTTTTAACGCACCGTGGCGCTAACAGTTTATTTAACGGGATAATTGCTCTGAATTGACACAAATTTGGTCAGCTAACACCACATAATGGGTGCTAGCTGACCAAGCAGATAACAACAAAAGCGGATAAAACAGCCGGTGAAACTTAGGCCATCGTATCCATCGTTAGCATATAGATGTGTCGATCTATCACACTAAGTTCGACGCCTAGCTTGCGGCTGATATCAATGCGGCTATCCCCCTCATTAAGTCCGATCTTTATTTGTTGGAGGATATTCTCTTCATTCCCCTGATAAAGGTAATGAACTTGAAAGGTTTTACGACATACTGAACAGTAATATCGTTGAATTCCTGAACGCGCTTTACCGTGTTTACGTACACTATTTGCCTCACTACAGTGATGGCAGGCTGATGGATTATCCGTCATCTCAACTTCTCCTGTGCTTCCTATGATAACCAGGCGTCATACATGCATTCGCTTGGTTATATCTTCCCTGCGGCTGTTCTAAACCAGAACAACCAATGCTTAAAATTTTAACAGAATGGGGAAATAAGCAGGTCCCCTGTTAAAAAGCGCTTATATTATTGCCCTATTATCCGAGTAAGGCTAATAATTGATGTTCTGACTTATATTTTATTTTTAAGTTCCATAAAATTAAACGAATGCTATTAAATAGCCGAGTAATTTTAAAAACATCTGATGATGTTGCCTTATCTTATCCATAACGTATCACTGAGGCGAAGGACGCGTTAAAATCTATCGGCTGGAAAACGACGGGGCACCTTCCCCTGAATATCGACAGATAACGGAGTTAAAACGCTCACTTTCATTTGCTGAATGAATTGTTACAGGCTTAAGAAGGCATCTGTGGACAAATTTATAGTGATAGTAAGCAATCTGGGCGTACAGTTCGTCATATTGTCCGATGAAAAATAAAAGAATTGGCCGGTTAAAATTATATTAACTCAACAATAACTCGGTATAAGCCACAGCTATCATATCCATTTTCAATCAGTCACCGTGATGTTCAGGATCGTCTAGCATCACCATTACTACGCTTATCGCACAAAATAGATATAATATTATTAATAAACACAATGAGGAAAGCATCATAAAACTTGATATCCATAAAATAATCGAGTCAATAAAATGGCTGATAGTCTCTATCATATAATTCCCTAACGGCTATATTAGCCGTCATTAATAAATAGGTATAACATCATTATCCCTCATCATCATTGATGTATAAAAAGTAACCCTACCATGATATCCGACATTATCCATGAGTATTAATACACACGATTTCCATAGGCTAACCCCATTATTTAATAATCGTTAGCCATAAAACGAAATTAATATAATTAATTGATTTTGATTATAAATTTTATTTGAACTGTAGCATGTACTGGAGTTCATTGGTTTAAATGTGGAAAACAGCTATAGCTATAGTTATTAACAACACCAATTAACAACACCAATTAATATTAATCGCGTCATATTCAATCAAAATGACGGAGCAAGAAGCACATCAGTTTCAAGATGGTCTAGATAATTACTTAGCAAACGTGGAGTAAAAAGACGGTAAAACAAGGAGATGAAAAACGACAGCAGAAAAAGAAAGGATAGAATTGATACAAACTACGCTAACCATATTCCGCCAACGGTAAGTACTGCTGGCGGAGCGGCTACAATCAGCGTGCTCATGGCATGCTGATGATGAACAGCGTAGAATAAAATACTAATAGGACAAAGCCCGTGATGCTTAATAAAACTTTCATAATATGCTCCTCGCTGGACGCCATTAAACCAAGATAACCACCTAAGTATCAGCTGACTAAGCCTCGCTGAACTCGTTATTAATATCTTAGCAACTCATGCAAATTTCGCCACATCAATGTGAATTATTTGTTAATTTTATGTTTTATTTGTTGATTTTTAGCGCTAATAACCCGACAGTTCAAGCTACTAAAAAACCAGTTTATACTTAATCATGCTAAAAATCATAAGTTTTAATGGTTTTTATTATATTTTATGGTTTTTATTGCGGGGTTGTTTTTTTATCTTAATGTCCTAAATAAATCAGTAAGATAGATCCACTGATAAAACAGCTCGGAAGCGTTCCTCTAGGTTGAGTTCTCAACATTGACCTAGCCAGCTTATAGGCTTAAAACGCCTATAAAAAATGCGCCTGAATGGCGCATTTTTTATTTAACTATACTGTTCTGGCTAGCTGCGAGAACATCATTAATCATTTATTGTAATAAGTAATGTCTGAAGCCATATCGGTGACGATCTTCTTCAGGTCTTCTACCGTCACTTTTTGTGCATTATTATCCAGTTGTTTACCAAAGCCTTTACGAACGACTTCAAATACCGGTTTTCCGGTAGCCGCATCGATTAACTGGCCTTCAAAAAACAGTTGGGTATCCTGATCGCGATTTCCGGTTGCCGCCATAGTTCCGGCAATAACCAAGGCAACGGGGACAACTTCATAGAATTGCAGGCCTTCGTCAGCAGTGCTTACGCCGGTAATTGCACCACGGAAAATCAGGGTATTGGCACCTTTAGGGCTGTTAACCAGAGTAAAACGCTCGCCTAACGCAGACTTAATATTCTGGTTAGTATAGGTCAGCACCTTATTCAAGGTATCCTGACTAATTTGCGCTGTCGGTTTAGGCGTCGGATGGAATTTTATTGGCTCATAATAGAGATTAGTAAATTGTTTGATATCAACGGAAGGATCGATCCAGCGTAATACGGTTTGTCCAGAGGCACTTTCGGCCTTTTGTAAATGAGAATAATCAGATAAAAAACCGGAGAACTCTGTATTGTCAGCAACTTTTGAAGTACAACCGCCTAATAGCAGGCTACCCAGGAGAATACCTGCAGAAATATGTTTTATTGTTAACATTCTTTGAACCCCTATACATAAAATTTTATGAAAATAGAAATTGTTATAGCCAGTGATACAAAACGCCGTTGACTTTACTGCAAACTATGATTAACGAATTAAAATATCAGCGGGATATTGGCGTTTATCCTATTCTTATCCCCTTACCTTCAATGACAGCTTCCAGGAACATGCCATAAAAATAATGCTGAACTTTCCACTGGAGTATAGAAGATAAAAATAAACTTACAGAGAATTTTTTATACTTTCTTATAAATTTATTACTGTACAGATTCAATTAGATACATATTGGGTAAGTAATATGCAATAAATTTTATTTTTAGGGGTGAAGAAAGCCGATACTCGGTAATTTAATAAGGTTAAAAAGATAACGATTATTCATTAAAACTCACACTCCGATACAATTTTATTAGACACACTTTCCATGACCTAAAAAGTACACCAATATTCAATCTGTTCTCCGGGTTATTTGCCAATTTATGGCATACCTCAACGCCCGCATGGTTTAATATTCGGGCAAAGCTAATTTAACAAATCAACATTCAGTTCAGATGTCCGTTGTTGATAAGATCTTAATCAATATTTATTCAGATGGGTCACGGATAGCCATTGGTTTGGTTTATCATACTTTGGTCAGCAGTCCTGAAAGAGGGTCTGCCCTGCTCATTATTTAATAAGGTATTCTATGATTTCAGTTTTTGGTCACCTCAACCCTGATAGTGACAGTATATGCAGCACCATAGTCGTTACTGACTGGCTCAATTTTTTAAATAAAAATGCAGTGGCCTATCGGCTGGGAGAAATTAACCCTGAAACCCAGTTTTTATTAACTGAAGCCAACCAGCAGCCTCCGGCGTTATTAACTCACAGTATTGAAGGTCAGGATGTTTGGCTGGTTGATTTTAGCGAACTTGAACAAGGGCCGGCAGGTCTGGATAAAAGTAACGTCATTGGCCTAATAGACCATCACCGCTTAGGCTCTCTGGTCACGGCAGAACCCTTAGATGCATGGATAAGAAAAGTCGGATGCTGCGGGACTCTGGTATTTGATATCCTGTCTAAACAGAGCGGATACACCCTTTCATCCTCCCACGCAATTTTATTGTTAGGCGCGATATTAAGCGATACCGTCGGCTTTCAGTCCCCGACAACCACTGAGCAAGACAGGCTAGCCGCTGAGGCTCTGACCACTATCTCAGGCGTTAATCTGGCCGATTTCACACTTAAATTACTGAATGCTAAAACCGATATCAGTGGATTAACCATTGAACGCCTGCTGCAAAAAGATGAAAAGAATTACACTATTGGCAGCAATAAAATGATTCTGGCCCAAATTGAAGTCAGTAACTTTGCTGCCGTCGAAGACAAAATTACTCAACTTAAGGCAGAAATGGAAAAGCGCGTGATTACTGATGCGCTGGATTTTTATGTGCTGATGGTGACGTCGCTTTCAACGTCTCAAAGCCAAATCTATTTCTCTGACCATAATCCAGTCAGCAAGGTTACCCTGACGATGGACAATATGATCAGCCGGAAAAAACAGCTACTCCCTTGGTTAACTCAGGCTCTGGGGCAATAATTTGCTTATCCGCCGATAAACGCTGATCTTTTTGGCTTTTCCGCGCTACACTAAAAGCAGACAATGACGCAGAGGGCAGCATGATGCAAAAGTTAACATTAAAAGATCTGAACGAAAGCCAACTGCAACGGGTTAAAATGCGGCAGGCGCAGGCAAAGAAGAACCTAGAAAGAAACTTAACTAACAATGAGCAAAATAAGATTAAAGACCAAGTGATTGGCGAGATAATGCAGGAACTGGAAAAAGAAGCCAAAAAACTCCGGGCTGAAAAGAAGAAGCAAAAATTTGTTCCCAGTGATGAAACCTTCGACTGGTCAAAGAAAAATCACTCGCGCGGCGTTCGCTAACCCCCTTAAAACCCGCCTATGGCTGCTTGGCCGTAGGCGATTAATCGAGAACAAGTTACAACGTAACAGAGCCGTTAATAACTAATTGCTGATACTCAACGACTTCCACCATCTTCTTATCCGCATGATAACAATAAAAAATATGCCAACCAGGCTGATAAATCCATTGAAATAATGGGTTTTTAACCTTGCCTTCGACCTTTTGCTCAACCATCAGCATATGCGGGTTGTCGTATAACTTATTTCCATCAGTATCAACAATCACTACGCCTTTATCACCGATCGCAATCAACGTTTTATAATCACGATCGTAATAAAGTTCTCCGCTGATTTCGCCATATTCGTTGTGACTAAATAGCCCACTGTTTACAATTTTATAAGGCTGAAGCCGTTTTTCTGCTAAATCAATATCGCTGAACTGATAAAACTCTAAAGTTCTTGGTAGGTAGGCATCCAGTTCATCTTGGTCATAATAGTCTTCACTCGGTCTATCAACCGCAATCACAAATCGGTTCTCATCCAAAAACGCACAGGGGCGGTCCCAGTTATAACCATTAGTATATTCAACCGCAATCGTAGAAAATTCATAGCCAGTTAAAAACGTCTCAACCTCAATACAACGAATATTATCAACCGGTGCCCACATCCAGCCATTATCTAATATCCGACCAAATTGCGGAGAAACCAATAGTTGGCTATGAAAGTAGTCCATATAATTCAGCCTATTATAGCGGGGAGCCGTGCCCGGCAATCGCTTCTCAGGCTCAATTTCCTCAATGCTAATCTCTCTTGGAGTTAATAACCGGCCGTCTTGCAGATCGGTAATATCTAAGCGATTCCACTGGGTTTGATGGACCAGTAAGGTTCGCCCTTGGCGTTCAATAAACGCCATAGAATAAGAAGAAACGTCAGCGTGGTAATCTTCACGGCGAAATAGCTGAGTCGCGCCAGTATTAAGATTAATGACTGCCGCATTCAGGCCAAAATTTTCAGTAACGCCAATATAAGGTGTATGGAAATAGAGCTTAATCGGCTTGTCCAGCAACACAATACCATCAACTATCGCCAACTGTTTTAAGCTATCTGTAGATTTATCATAAAGATATAAGCCATTATCCCGACAAAAAACTGCAAATAACTCAGCATTCCTATCAGAAACGACAATCGCCAATACGTCTACTTGAGAGAGATTCATGTTAATCCGTTAACGAACATTAAAGTGGGCAGCCTAGAGTAAACGAAGAAAGGTAATGATACCAAGCGCAGGCTCTCCCACCGCGCATAGAATACCTACGCCATAAGGCGGAAAAACCTATGACTACCGTTTTAACGTTACAATAAACTCCGCCAAACCGGTAATATCTTCATCGCTCAATCTTGCCTTCACCTTATTTCCTGCCCTACAATCGTTCCGGCTTTGCGGGCGGTTAATCCATCGGCAATC
>POVV01000199.1_pt1 | contig 48592 bp, 42 predicted proteins | sample 1560271 | NCBI WGS metagenome assembly POVV01 (sample SAMN08337232, study PRJNA429181) | Bioreactor metagenome, whole genome shotgun sequencing project. | biome: cows' rumen and soil; feature: anaerobic; isolation source: anaerobic chemostat enrichment culture, galacturonate as sole carbon... | reverse complement strand
CTGTTCTTACCACCGAAGTTTCCTTCAGTGATGGGTGCATCATTTTATTGATGCTGTTCTTAAAAATTTTCTCTATAAGAAATTTTCAAGGGTTTGTTGTCTATTGTTTAATTATCAAGGTTCTTTTTTGTCGTTTGCTGTCTCTCACAAGTCAGCTAGAACATAATATCATTTTTCATATGTGTTTGTCAATAGTTTTTTTATATTTTTTTTACTTATTTTTTACACATATTTTATATTGGATATTTGTAACACTTTTTTGATATCTCTATAACCGCCGGCATGTCCAGCTGTTCTTAAAAATATCGAACGGAGAAAGAGGGATTTGAACCCTCGCGCCGGTTCCCCGACCTACACCCTTAGCAGGGGCGCCTCTTCAGCCTCTTGAGTATTTCTCCTAATTCTGAATAATACCTGTAATCTATTGTAATACAGGACAATATTATATTATGCACGCAACAGTGCAAAATTTATTATACTAAACAGATTCTGTAATGTCAACGATAAAATCAAATTTTTTCATATTTTTCCAAATTAACTCTATTAATACATTTTTTTCTACTATTTACTTAATATGTTGATTTATTTTTTTCTGTATTTTATTATGAATTATTTCTGCAATTTCAGTTGTTTTCATTTCTTTATACTCTTCATAATATAGAGGCGTAAGAAAATGGACCTGAACAGTAACTTTAGAAATTGTATTAGTATCAAAAGGTTTAAATGAATCAATTAGAGCAATTGGAACAATAGGACACTTAGCCATAGTAGCAGCTTTAAAACTTCCTCCTTTAAATTCTCCAATGTTATTTTCATTTTTAGAACGGGTACCCTCAGCAAAAATTAAATAATTCTTACCTTGCTTAACTTCTTTTGCTACATCTAAAATAACCTGCATAGCCTGTCTAACGTTTTCTCTATCCAACATATAAGCATTCATACATGCAAAAACCTGTTTTAAAAATTGAATGTTTTTTATTTCCTTTTTTGCAACAACTGAAAATGGCTTTGGGCATGCTTCTAAAATTGCCAAAACATCATACAGTCCTTGGTGATTAGGAAAAAACATAAACCCGTTTTCATTAGGTATATTTTCTATACCAGATACTTCTATTTTAACATTACCACCTCTATTTGCCCTAAGAACTATATACTTTAATAGTTTGTATTGTTCCTCATCTGTATATTTATCCGTATGTGATGCATGATAACAAAGTTTGCACCACATATATGGAATCATAACTATATTTCGTAAAATCATAAATAATATACGCTTCACATTTCATACCCTGCCTATCCTATTTTTACCAATATTTCTTAAAATTAATCATTATTTACTCTTCTATACAATATTCTTTAACTGCACTTTCGTATAAATCATTACCTTCATGATCAATAACCACAATTACAGGAAAATTTTTTACTGTCAATTTTCTAATCGCTTCTGTTCCAAGATCCTCATAATCTATTATCACTGACTCGGTAATACACTTAGATAATAAGGCCCCTGCACCTCCTACTGCTGCAAAATATATAGATTCGTTTTTAATTATTGATTGAACTACTTCCTGACTTCTTTTACCTTTACCAATCATTGCTCCAAGACCTATATCCAAAAGTTCAGTAGCATACTTATCCATACGACTGGCAGTCGTTGGCCCAGCTGAACCAATTGGACGCCCTTCTCTCGCAGGTGACGGTCCCATATAATATATTACCTGATTTTCTATATCAATAGGCAGCGATTTTCCTTCTTTTAATCTATCATACATCCTTTTATGAGCTGCATCCCGAGCCGTATAAATAGTACCTGTAATAAAAACATAATCTCCTGAATGGAGAGATTTTAAAACCTCATTTGTCATTGGTGCTGTAATATGCTTATCCATAAATATTTCCTTTCAATCGAGTATAATAAATAAAATACTGAGATGATTCTATCTTATATTTCTCTGCTAATATGCCTGTTTACATGACAACAAATATTTACACCCACGGGTAATCCAGCTATGTGTGTTGCATAAGTATTGATATTAACAGCTAAAGCTGTTGTTGTTCCTCCTAAACCACCAGGACCTATACCAAGCATATTAATACGTTTTAATAATTCTATTTCTAATTCCTTTACATAAGAAATATTTGAGTGAATTCCAACTTCACGTGTAAGAGCCTCTTTAGCCATTATAGCACACTTTTCAAAAGTACCTCCTATACCTACTCCTACTACCATAGGCGGACATGCATTTGGTCCTGCATCTTTAACAGCTTTTAATACAGCATTTTTAACCCCATCAATTCCTTCAGCAGGTTTTAACATAAAGACCTGACTCATATTTTCACTACCGAACCCTTTTGGAGCAACTTTAATTTTAATTTTATCACCTTGAACTATTTTTGTATGAATAACAGCGGGTGTATTATCTCTAGTATTTTCTCTTATTAAAGGATCTTTAACTACAGATTTTCTCAAAAATCCTTCTTTATACCCCTGACGTACCCCTTCATTAACTGCATCCTCTATAAGTCCACCTATTAAATGTACGTCTTGTCCTATTTCTAAAAAGATAACTGCCATACCTGTATCTTGACAAATAGGTATCATATCTTCAGCAGCTATAGATAAATTTTCCTGAAGCTGATTCAATATTTGTTTTCCCAATGGTGCCTTTTCTGTATTTTTTGCCTGTTCTATTGCTATTATCATATCAGATGATAAGTAATGATTTACTTCTATACACATAGCCTTAATATTTTTTGTAATCTCTTCAACTTCAATTTCTCTTATCATAAATTTCTCCTGCCTATGTTTTATTATCCGATTTGCAACTTTTCTTATTATAATATAGTTTTTTTAAAAAGAAAATAGTGGTATAATATTATTATAGATTTCAAAGAGTAGTTTATCCATAAATTTTGAAGATGAATTAACATTTAAAATAAAATGAAAGTAGATTATAATGGAAGAAAGAAAAGTAAAATATAATTTGGATATTAATATGAATGAACTAGAAAAAGATGCAGTTAAAATATTTAACTCTGGATTTGCCTGTTCTGAATCCATAATCTTTGCTATTCGTAAACATTTTCAGCTTGACTTATCAGATGATGCAATTGCCATGAGTTCCGGTTTTCCATGGGGCTTAGGTGGGGGGGGTTGTATATGCGGTGCTTTAGCAGGTGGAACAATGATGCTTGGATATTTTTTTGGTCGTACAGAACCCGGCGACGCAAGAATCTCTAATTGTTTTCAACTTTCTAAAGAGCTTCATGACTACTTTAGAAAAACTTGTGGTGCTTCTTGCTGCCGGATCCTTACAAAAGGTATGGAAAAAAATTCTCCTAAACGAAAAGCGCAATGTACTCTCTTTGTCTCAGAAACAGTAAAAAAAACAGCTGAAATAATTATTAGAGAACTTAGTTAAAATAGTTTTCAGCTGCCTTTTTTGCCAGCCATATAGAATAATTCCACTTTCTACCTTCATTTGTCATTTGTCTAATATTTGTAAAATAAAAATCTATTTCTGTTTTCATATATTTGTCATTCATTATGATATCTTCTGATTTAATTTTTTCAATTGCTGGAGCAGCATCCAAAGAAGTTGAGTATAAAAGATATATAACATTCTCCTGAGTTAAATTTTCCCAATGATTAATATTATATTCTGCTATTATTTTATCTACCTTACTAAAAGAAAAAATAATATATGAAATTGAAACTACTATCATAGCAAATTTAAATAAATCAAATTTCTTTTTATAAATACTAATGATAATTCCTATCATTAATAGTATAACCACACACAGAAACCAAAGTACAAGTATCCTAAGAAAAGTTAAATGATAGGCCTTTACATACAAAATCATTCTATAAGCAGCAGATAAGGCCATAATATTCGTACAAACAGATATAATTATTAAAAGTACTTTTAAAATTTTATGTTCAATAAATATTTTTTCACAAATAATAACTGTTACTAAATTTATTAAACTTACACCAAGTAATTGCCAAAAACCAGAATGAGCATATTCAGAATAAGTTATACCATTTGGAAGACCACTATTAATTTTTAGAAATAAAAACAATATTTGAATGACACTATAAAAAACATAAATTACAGACAAAATGCTTAAGAACGTTATACCCGTAACAGAATTTATAGAACCTTTTTTGATATCTTTTGTATTATTGAAATTCATTCTAGCTAGTGCTGCAAAAAATGAATACATAAACATTGTTCCAAATGCAATGTTAAATAATATACCTATTTCTGTACCAAATTTAAATATTTCTAATATTTTACCAAAATATTTTGCAAATATTTGATCTGAATAAACTAGAAGTGGAATTACACATAGCAAAAAAATTAAAGCTGTTAAAACACCTATAAAAATTGACTTAAATGATTTATTTTTTATTCTGTCATTTTTATTTTTGTTGAAATTAATACCATGTGTAATAGGTGTAATTAAAGATATTATTGATTTACCAAACAGTACTAAAATATTTTTTAAATATTCTATAAAACTCCAACTTTTGTTTTGTACTAATTGTTGTAATAAAGAAGTCATAAACAGGAGCATAATTCCTACTCCATTAAAAAAATGAAAAAAACTGCTTTCAGTCATAAAAGTAGAAATTCCCAAAAGAATTATACCAGTAGAATAAATATAATAATTGTTTTTAATCACAATACCTGCCTTTTTAAAAAGAAAAACAGGTATTGTTACAATAGCCACTGTAAATAGGGGATAAGTAATTCCTGATAAATTTTTGTAAAGACAAAATGTAAAAATTATACCATAAATAATACAAAGCCGAATATTATAAAGATAATTTTCTTCTATTTTTTCTATTGATAAATGTTCCATAATTAAATTTCTCCATTCTTATCTTTTTTCTCATTTATTCATTATCTATATATTCTAAAATATCACCAGGCTGACAATCTAATGCTTTACATATAGCGTTCAATGTAGTAAATCTTATTGCTTTAGCCTTATTATTTTTTAAAACAGATAAATTTGCCATTGTAATATCTACTTCTTGCGCTAATTCTGTAACGCTTTTTTTTCTTTTAGCCATCATAACATCTAAATTAACTATTATTGACATCTTTCTCCTCCTAAATTGTGAAATCATTTTCTTCTTTATACCTAATCGCTTCTTTAAAAACAAAAGAAAGAACTTTACTAAAAATTCCAGCAATAAAGAAAGTCAATATAATAACAAATGTTACAGGAGTTGGAAGAAATAGTATTTTAATAATAAAAATAATGCATATAGTAAAACTCATACTTCCCATTAATTTCAGACTATCTACATTAGATATAACAAAACAATTTTTGTTCATCACTGTTTTTATCATTTTCCGAAGTTGTTTTACAATAATAATTCCACATACTCCTGCTACTCCATAAACAAAAATCATTGGCCAAAATTTTTCTGTTATTGTTGATGAATAATATTTTCCCGCCATTTTTAATAGCAAAGGAAGACATAAAACTATAACAATACCTGTATAAAACATAATTCCAAGCAGCACATTCGTAAATTTAATAAGTTTTTCCTGATTCATATAATCAATATCCTTTCTATGTCTTCAGAGTTAGTATAATTTTTTTAAATTATAACATTGTTTTAAATGTTTTTCAATAATTTTTTATTGTTTTTCGATATATTTTTATTGTTAATAGTATTATATGCAAAAAAGCGAATGCTAGAGCATCCGCTTTAAAAATAATAACTATTTTGTTAATTAACACTAATTTAGTTTTGACCTTCATCATCTTCTTCAGATATTTCCACTTGTTCACCGTCAATTTCTGCCGAAGCTTTTCTTACTTTAGTGACACTTGCAACAGTCTCACCTTCTGGAAGATTAATTAATTTAACACCTGATGTTATACGACCAAGAACTGAAATATCAGAGCAATTCATCCGAATAATAATTCCTTCTGTATTAATTATCATTATCTCATTATCTTCATCTACAGATTTCATACCAACTACTAAACCTGTTTTTTCAGTAATCTTATAACATTTAACGCCTTTTCCGCCTCTGTTTTGTTTTGTAAACTCAGCAAGATTTGTTCTTTTACCCATACCTTTTTCAGATACTATTAACAGTTCTGAACCTTGAGTACTCATCTGCATTGCAATCACTTCATCTCTGTCACTTAAATTCATACCTCGTACGCCCATAGATGTTCTTCCTGTTGATCTTACATCTTGTTCACCAAAACGTATACATTGACCATATTTAGTAACCAGAATAATATCCTCTTCATTATCAGTAATTTTTACCTCAATTAATCTGTCATCTTCGCGCAAAGTTATTGCTGCAAGTCCAGTTTTTCTTACATTGGCGTAATCTCTGATCGGTGTTTTCTTTACAAGACCCTTTTCAGTTGCCATAAATAAAAACTTACCATCTTCATATTCCTGTATTGGAATCATCGCTGTAATTTTTTCATCTGGCATAAGCTGTAATAAATTAATAATAGCCGTTCCTCTTGCAGTCCTGCTTGCTTCTGGAATTTCGTATCCTTTTAATCTATACACACGACCGGTATTGGTAAAAAACATAATAAAGTGGTGGGTAGAAGTAATGAAAAGTTCTTCAATATAATCTTCGTCCAGAGTCTGCATTCCTTTAATACCTTTTCCACCTCTATTTTGGTTCTTAAATGTATCAACTGTCATTCGTTTAATATATCCTAGCTTTGTCATGGCTATAACAACATTTTTTCTTGGAATTAAATCCTCCATAGATATATCAAACTCATCAAATCCAATAGAAGTTCTTCTTTCATCTCCGTACTTATCAGAAATAATCAAAATTTCTTCACGAATAACAGCTAAGAGAAGTTTTCTGTCTGCAAGAATAGCTTCTAATTCCTCTATTTTTTTCTTAAGTTCTTCATATTCATTTTCCAGTTTTTCTCTTTCTAATCCTGTCAATGCACGAAGACGCATATCAACAATTGCCTGAGCCTGAACGTCCGATAATTTAAAAGTAGAAATTAACTCTTCTTTTGCAATCTGTACTGTTTTTGAACCTCGTATAATTCGTATTACCTCGTCAATATGATCCAGAGCAATCAACAAACCTTCTAAAATATGAGCACGTTCCTTTGCTTTGTTCAATTCATATTTTGTTCTTCTGGTAACCACATTTTCCTGGTGTTTCAAATAGTACTGAAGCATATCAAGAATATTCATGACCTTAGGCTCATTATTAACAAGCGCAAGCATTATCACACCAAATGTATCCTGTAACTGTGTATGTTTATATAATTGATTTAATATAACATTTGGATTAACATCACGACGCAGTTCAATACAAATCCTCATACCTTCACGATTAGATTGATCTGCTAAATCAGTTATTCCATCAATTTTTTTATCTCTGACTAGTTCTGCTATTTTTTCAATTAATCTTGCCTTATTTACCATATAAGGCAGTTCTGTAACTATAATTCGATTTTTATTATTAGCCATAGGCTCAATATTTGTAATGGCACGAACTCTTATTTTACCGCGACCAGTTCTATACGCTTCTTCTATTCCTCTTGTACCAAGTATTTCAGCTCCGGTTGGAAAATCAGGTCCTTTTACAATATTTAAAATATCTTCAATTTCAGTTTCACCCTGTTCATCTATCTGATCATCGATGATTTTTACTACAGCATTAATAATTTCATTTAAATTATGAGGAGGTATATTTGTAGCCATACCAACTGCAATACCTGATGTACCATTTACCAGAAGATTAGGGTATCGGGAAGGAAGTACAAGTGGTTCCTTTTCAGTCTCATCAAAGTTTGGTGCAAAATCTACTGTATCCTTGTTTATGTCAGCGGTCATTTCCATAGAAATTTTACTAAGACGCGCCTCTGTATAACGCATGGCAGCGGCTCCATCACCATCCACAGAACCAAAATTACCATGTCCGTCTACCAACGGATATCTTGTAGACCACTCCTGTGCAAGGTTTACTAAAGCACCATAAATAGAACTGTCACCATGAGGATGGTATTTACCCATAGTATCCCCTACGATACGTGCACATTTTCTATGAGGCTTGTCAGGTCCATTATTTAATTCAATCATGGAATATAGAATTCTTCTTTGTACAGGTTTCAATCCATCTCTAACATCGGGTAATGCACGAGCTGCAATAACACTCATAGCATAATCGATATAAGAAGTTTCCATGGTCTTTTTTAAATCAACTTCATGGACTTTATCAAATATATTATCTTCCATTTTTAAATCCTTTCTTGTAATATGAATTAGAAAACAGCTTAGCCAAAATATATATTACACCAGCTAAAACAAAAACTTAAATATCAAGGTTTTTCACATACTTAGCATTTTCTTCAATAAATTCTCTTCTTGGTTCCACTTTATCTCCCATAAGAGTAGTAAAAGTCAAATCAAGCTCGGAAGATGTTTCTTCGTCCATAATTACTCTTAGTAAAACTCTATGCTCCGGATCCATTGTCGTATCCCATAATTGTTCGGCATCCATCTCACCAAGACCTTTATAACGCTGTATTTTGTTATTTCCATCTCTGCCTAATTCTGTAAGTATTTCATTTAATTCATCATCACTGTACGCATACCATACCTTTTTGTTTTTCTCCAACTTATACAGTGGCGGCTGAGCTAAATATACATAACCACCCTTTATCAATTCAGGCATAAAACGATATAAAAATGTTAATAATAGTGTACTGATATGGGCTCCATCTACATCCGCATCAGTCATGATAATGATTTTATGATAACGCAGTTTTGCTATATCAAAATCGTCATGAATACCAGTACCAAATGCTGTAATCATTGCTTTGATTTCAGCATTTGCATAAATTTTATCCAATCTTGCTTTTTCTACATTCAAAATCTTCCCGCGAAGAGGTAAAATAGCCTGAGTAGATCTATCCCTGGCAGTTTTTGCAGATCCTCCAGCAGAATCTCCCTCGACAATATATATCTCACAATTTTTAGGATCTTTGTCAGAACAATCTGCAAGCTTTCCCGGAAGTGACATACCTTCCAAAGCCGACTTTCTTCTGGTAAGATCCCTTGCCTTTCTTGCTGCTTCTCTTGCCCGCTGTGCCATAACCGATTTTTCAACCGTCATCTTAGCAACATTTGGATTTTGTTCCAGAAAAATTTCCAGTTGAGTACTAACTATATTATCAACAGCTCCTCTTGCTTCACTATTTCCAAGTTTCTGTTTGGTTTGCCCTTCAAATTGTGGATTTTCAATCTTTACACTAATAATTGCGGTTAAACCTTCTCTAATATCTTCACCAGATAAATTTGGTTCACTATCCTTTAACAATCTGTTTTTTCTTGCATAATCATTAAATGTTTTTGTTAATGCATTACGAAAACCAACAACATGGGTACCGCCTTCTGGCGTGGTAATGTTATTTACAAATCCATACGTATTATCATTATAGGAATCGTTATGCTGCATAGCAACTTCAACAGATACATTATCTTTCATTCCTTCGCAATAGATAATTTGCTCGTACAAAGAGGTTCTGCTTCGGTTAAGGTAACTGACAAATTCCTTTATTCCACCTTCATAGTGAAATACTTTCTCAATGGGTTCATCTATCCGATCATCTCTCAGTACAATTTTAAGACCTTTAGTCAGAAAAGCCATTTCTCGAAAGCGCTGCTTTAAAGTATCATAATCAAAAATAGTTTCTTCAAATATTTGATCATCAGGCAAAAAAGTTACTTTAGTTCCTGTCTTTTCTAATTCACACTCACCGACTATCTTTAGTTTTTCTATAACTTTTCCACGTTCATAACGTTGTTTATATATTTTACCATCACTATATATTTCGACTTCGAGCCACTGAGAAAGTGCATTAACTACAGAAGCCCCTACTCCATGCAGACCTCCGGAGACTTTATACCCTCCACCACCAAACTTTCCACCGGCATGTAGTATTGTAAATACCACTTCAACAGCAGATAATCCTGATTTATGATTTATTCCCACAGGAATACCGCGTCCATTATCAATAACCGTAATTGAATTTTCTTTATTTATGCTTACTAATATTGTATCACAATGCCCAGCCAAAGCTTCATCTACCGCATTGTCTACAATTTCATATACCAGATGATGAAGTCCTCTTGAAGAGGTGCTGCCGATGTACATACCCGGTCTCTTTCTTACCGCTTCCAATCCCTCTAATATCTGGATTTGATCGGCTCCATACTCAGCATCAAATTCTGTACCTGTTGCACCCATTTAAAAACCTCCTAATTTTCTTTTGCTACCTGTCCATTTTTTACATGGAATATTTTATTAATAGAAAATCTATGATTCACAAACTCATCCAAACCAGTACATGTAATTACTGTTTGTATATCATGAATACTATCCAATAGATAGTTTTGCCTGTGTTTATCCAATTCAGACAATACATCATCCAATAATAATACAGGTGTATCTCTAATTAACGTTTTTACCAATTCGATTTCTGAAAGCTTCAAAGATAAAGCAGCTGTTCGCTGCTGTCCCTGAGAACCAAATTTTCTAATATCCAGACTACCTGACATGAAACACAAATCATCTCTGTGTGGTCCGACAGAAGTACTTTTCAATCTTATGTCTCGTTCTCTATTTTTTTTCAAAGCCTGTTCAAGAGATCCACTTCCAATATTACTTTCGTATTCAAGGAATATTCTTTCACTTCCCCCAGTCAATTTTGAATGAATATCACAAATGATTTCATTTACCTTTTTTATAAACTGCTTCCTGCTCTCAATTACCCTTGTTCCATATTCTGCCAGTTGTATATCCCATACATCCAATGTATCCATGAGATTTTCCTGTTTATATATCTCCTTAAGTAAAGAATTTCGTTGATTGATAATTCGATTATAGTTAGATAGATTACTCAGATATACCTTATCAAGCTGTGACAATTCCAAATCTATGAATCTTCTTCTTCCAGATGGACCTTCTTTTATAATATTTAAGTCCTCTGGAGAAAAAAATACAAAGTGAACAATTCCAAACAGTTCACTTGCTTTACGAATTGGAATTTTATTGATAGCAATTCCTTTGGGACTGTTTTTTTTCAGATGCATATCAATCTGATACTCTACTCCCCTTTTTTCAACAATGGTCTCGAGATGGGCTTCATCATGTTCAAATTGAATCAAATCTCTGTCTTTAGTGCCTCTATGGGATTTAGTTGTTCCAGACAAATATAAAGCTTCAAGAACATTTGTTTTTCCCTGTGCATTATTCCCATAAAGAATATTCGTCTGAGAATCAAAAGTCAAATCCAACAAATCGTAATTTCTGTAATTCTTTAATTTTAAAGATTTGATTATCATAATTTCTCCATCAGTACGTAATTATTCTACACTTTTTCAGACTATTTTTCAATTTTTATTTCCTGTCCGTTAAATTTAACTATATCACCTGAATATAATTTACGTCCTCGTCTTGTATCTTTCTCTCCATTTACAGTTACCAGTCCATCTTGTATTACTTCCTTTGCTTCTACACCGGAATCTACAAATCCAGCAGCTTTTATTGCCTGTCCCAGCTTAATAAATTCATCTTTTTCACGCAATTTAATCACATCCATATCAAAACCTCGTTTTCTTTATTGGCTAAGCCACTGCATTAAAATTAACTGGTAAAATTAAATATATATAACTTTGTTTTTCGTCTTTAATAAAACATGGAGCTTTTGCATTCATAAAAAACAAATCTACTTCATCATCATCTATAACTCTAAGTGCATCAATCAAAAACTTAGGATTAAAGCCAATTAATAAATCTTTTCCATCCTTTGTAATTATGATTTCTTCATCCATAGAACCTATTTGCGATTTTATCTTCAACTCCATAGATTCATCTTTTATGTCTATGATTATAGGTTTTTTATCCCCTTCTTTGATTAACAAGGTAGCCCTGTCAATACAATCCAAAAGTTCTTTTTTGTGTATTCTTACTTTTGTTTCGTAATCACTGGAAAGCATCTGATCAATTTTAAAATATTCCCCTTCAATAAGCCTTGATACAACTACCGTTTTATCAAATTCAAAGACAATGTGATTTTTTGTAAATGAAATATCTACATCAACATCAGCTTCTCCCCCTATAATCTTACTTATCTCCTGTAAGGTTTTTCCCGGAACAATAACTTTCTTAGAAGAATAGCTCTGCTTTAATTCAATTTTACGAATGGAGATTCTGTGTCCATCAAGTGAGACTACTTTCAAAATATTATCTTCAATTTCAAATAATTCACCTGTCATCATTTTATTCGTATCATTATCAGCAATAGAAAAAATAGTCTGACGTATAACTTCTTTCAGTGTAAATTCAGAGACGGTGATATAGTCTTCTTTCTCAATGACCGGAAGATAAGAAAAATCTTCTCCTGACTGAGCGGCAATATTAAATTTAGCTTTTTCACAAGTAATAATTGTCTGATTAGAAGAATCTGTTTCTATTGTTACATCACTGTCTGGTAATTTTCGTACAATCTCAGAAAAAATTCTTGCATTTAGAGCAATAATTCCTCTTTCAATGATTTCGCCCTCAATACGTGTTTCTATACCCAATTCCATATCATTAGCTGTCAGCTTTACAACATCTGTAGATGCATCAACTAAAATACATTCAAGAATAGGCATTGTTGTTTTTGATGGAACAGCTTTTGAAACAATACTGACTCCTTTTACAAGATTAGATTTTGAACAAACGATTTTCATATATCGTTAACTCCTTTCGATGGTAGTTGTGAATTAGTTTTTCCCCCACGTTTTTTAGAAATAAATATATAAATCAATTCCGTCTTCTCCGTCTTAGGGGCTGTGGAAAAGTTCATAAGTACTTCAAAGCCTTGAAAATAAAGGGTTTGTCCATAATGAAAACTCTGTAGAAAGTGATTGGAAAGGAATGGGATAAGCTGTTAATAATTTCTAACCACTTAAGTTTATCTTTAACTCTGAACTTCACAATTCACAGTATTTTAACATGGTTACCCACATTTTAATAACACTTAATGTGAATAATTAAATTGGATTTATTTTCTTTTTAATGATGTTTACAGTATTATTAAGAGCTTCATCTGATGTAACATCATTTGCAATCTTTTTAACTCCATGGCTTACTGAAGCATGATCTTTGCCACCGAGCAAAATTCCGATGGTTTTAAGGGGGGTGTCTGTCATCGTACGACAGAGAAACATTACAATCTGCCTTGGCAGGACAATTTCAGCGTTACGTTTCTTTCCCTTAAGTTCAGATACAGGAATGTTAAAATGTTCGGATACGACATCAATTACCAGTTCTGGTGTTACTTTTCGGTTTTTATCAGGAGATATCATGTCTTTTAATGCTTCAGCTGCAAGAGGTATATCAATCGGTTTATTTTCCAGATTGGCAAGAGCAATCAATTTATTTAAAGAGCCTTCCAATTCACGTATGTTGGATTTAATATTATTGGCTATGTATTGAAGTACATCATCAGGAATATGATATCGGTCTAAACCATCAAGTTCTTCTTTTTTTCTCAAAATAGCCATTCGAGTTTCATAATCAGGTGATGATATATCTGCAATCAGGCCCCATTCAAAACGTGTTCTAAGTCTTGCTTCAAGAGTCTCAATATCCTTTGGTGGTTTATCACTGGAAATGATTATTTGTTTACCCGATACATGAAGGTGATTAAATGTATGGAAAAATTCTTCCTGAGTACTTTCTTTTCCTATAATAAACTGTATATCATCAATAAGAAGTACATCGTTATTTCTATATTTTTCCCTAAAGGTTGTCATAGCAAGTTCATTTCCATTTTTACCTATTTTTAAAGAATCAATAAGTTCGTTTGTAAAAGTTTCACTTGTTACATAAAGTACCTTTTTTGAAGGATCATTTTCTAATATGAAGTGAGCTACGGAATGCATAAGATGTGTTTTTCCAAGACCAACACCTCCGTATATAAAAAGTGGGTTATAGATTTCTCCCGGTGATTCAGCCACTGCAAGAGATGCTGCATGGGCAAAATTATTATTACTGCCCACTACAAAAGTATCAAACGTATACTTCGAATTTAAATTAGCATTCGCAAAAATAGCATTTGATTTTTGTTTTTTAATTGTATTTTCTTTTTTTTCCTGAATAATATAATTATCCTCAGTTACAAATGAAATTTCATATTCTATACCAGTTACTTCTGCTATACAAACTTTAAATGGAAGCATATACTTATCCTCAATATGCTCCAGACTGGCTTTAAGTTTTACAAGAATATAGACAGTGTCATCTGTAACTTCATATACGGTAAGTGGTGCAATCCACGTATTGTATGAAATATTTGATGAGCAATATTCTAATTTCATTTTATTTAGGATCTGCTCCCAACTTTCTTCAACAATGTTCATCCATAGTACTCCTAATCAATATAATAGAGAGATAAACAGAATCTCTCTACTACATTCTACATCAAAAAGGGGCGATAAGCAATGAAAAATCCTGTGTATAACTTTATGAACAGGATAAACATATATGATTACACAACTTAATCAAAAAAATAAATTTAATTCACACAGTATCTAAAGGTTATCCCCTACTTATCCACATCTTATTCACATGAAAATTATGGCATAGTCAAAAATTTGATATAAAAATCCGTTGAATAGCTTGACTTAACGCACTTTTTTGAATATAATTAAGAGCAGTGTCTTTCTAAGAAAAGAACAATAGCTAAAATGATAATAATTGTAAATACTTTTATAATAAGTATATCAATCAAAGGGAGGTGTATTTGTAATGAAAATGACATTTCAGCCAAAGAAAAGACAGAGATCTAAAGTTCACGGCTTCAGAGCAAGAATGAGCACACCAGGCGGAAGAAAAGTATTAGCTGCCAGAAGAGCAAAAGGAAGAAAACAGTTATCAGCTTAGGCCGCATCTATGTGGCCTTTTCTTCTACTTATAAGGAAGCAAAACGAAACAAAGAGGTTATCAATGAAATTTTCCGAATCGCTAAAAAAAAATAAAGATTTCCAATTAATTTATAAAAGCAGTAAATCTTACGCAAATAAATATTTGGTTATGTATGTGAAGGAAAACAATCTAAAAAAAAATAGACTTGGTATTTCAGTTAGTAAGAAAGTTGGAAACAGTGTTGTCAGACATCATTTGACAAGATTAATAAGAGAAAGTTACCGGCTTCAAGAAGAATATTTCCAAAGTGGATTCGATATAATTGTAATTGCCAGAGTGAGTGCTAAAGATAAAGGTTTTCATGAAATTAAGAGTGCACTTATCCATTTGGGAAAACTTCATGAGATATATAAGGCTTATCAGGAAAACTGATAAGTTTTCAATTTCCGGAGAATGTTGAAGAACACCGGTTGTTCTTTATAAAAGGAGTGATGCAGTTGAAGCATATTTTTATATGGCTTATCAGGTTCTACCAGAAATATTTGTCCAGATTAAAAACAAGGTACCACTGTATTTATGTACCCACCTGTTCACAGTATGGCATTGAGGCAATCGAAAAGTATGGTGCTATTAGGGGGGGGTTACTGACGGTCTGGAGAATTCTGCGCTGTAATCCATTTGCAAAAGGAGGATATGATCCGGTACCTTAAGGAGGATAAAAGATGTATGGAATTTTAGCAGCAGGCTATGCAGACTGGCCTATTATTCATCAGATTTCCTGGCTGCTTGGAAAATTGATGAATGGAATTTATAATGTAATGGATAATGTATTTGGAGTACAGAATATAGGAATCTGTATTATCATATTTACTATTATTATTTATACATTAATGATTCCACTTACGATTAAGCAACAGAAGTGGTCAAAAATGTCTTCTGTTATGAACCCTGAGATTCAGAAGGTTCAGAAAAAGTATGCCAATAAAAAAGACCAGGCTTCTATGTTAAAACAACAAGAAGAGATGCAAATTATTTACGAGAAATATGGAACTTCACCTACAGGCGGATGTTTGCCTATGCTGATTCAAATGCCAGTTCTCTTTGCTTTGTATCCTGTTATTCAAAATATACCAAATTATGTAGATGGTGTTAAAAATGTATATATGCCGGTAGTGGATCAAATTATGTCTACAAATGGATTTCAAAAAGTAATGGAGACAATTGGTACAGCTAAGCCAGTTATGATGAGTGCAAGTACTTATGATTATTCTAAGGCAGATACATTAGTACAAGTATTATATAAATTCCAGGATTCAACATGGAATACTTTAGTGGATAAAATACCTTCTTTAAAAGATATTGTAGAAACAACAACGCAGACAATGGGGCATTTAAATAGCTTTGTAGGAATTAATATTGGGGAAGCACCTTTTACTATGCTAATGGCAGCATTTAAAGATTTCTCTATTGTTGGAATTGTTTTAGCGGCAATAATTCCTATTATGGCAGGTCTAACACAGTTCATTAGTGTAAAATTGCAGCCACAGCCTGAAGTTGATTCAAGTAATCCAATGGCAAGCTCAATGAAGACAATGACATATACTATGCCTTTATTCTCTGTGTTTATGGGCTTTACATTACCTGCAGGTCTTGGTCTTTACTGGGCAATAAGTGCTGTAGTCAGATCTTCACAGCAATTGGCAATAAATAAGTACCTTGGAAAAAAATCAACAGAGGAATTAATAGCTGAAAATCAAAAAAAGGCTGCTAAGAAACGAGAAAAAAAGGGAACGTCGGCACAAGCTATTAATAAAATGGCAACTACCAGCACGAGAAATGTAGAAGATACAAAAAAATCTAAGATTTCAGATGCTGAAAGGGAAGAACGTCTAAAAAAGGCTGAACAGTATACTAAAGGTGCAAAACCGGGAAGCCTTGCTTCTAAAGCTAATATGGTTAGTAAATATAATAGCGGACAAAGTATTTCTAATAAAAAGGACAGTGAAAATTAGAAAAGTGTAACATTAGAAAGGGAGGATTCAGGATGAGCGGAAGTATAAGAGTATCAGCAAAAACAGTGGATGATGCGATTACAGAAGCATTAATTCAGTTAAGTGTTACCAGTGACAGACTGGAATATGAGGTGATTGAAAAAGGCAGTGCTGGATTTCTTGGAATTGGTATTAAGCAAGCAGTCATTGAAGCGAGAATAAAGCCTGAACCTATAAAAGAAGAACCTGTAATTCAGAAAAAGGAAGAAAAACCTGAAGTTAAAAAAGAAGATTCAAAAGAGATTAGTAATATAGAAACTGAAAAAAAAGAATTGAATCATGTAGAAACTGAATCTTCCCCAAAACATAATGCAGAACTTGCTGTAGTAAAAGAAGAAACTCAAAAGGCTGTTAAATCTTTCCTAAAAGATACATTAAAAGCAATGGATATGAATGTAGAATTAAAATCTGAAATAGATTCAGATGGCGCTTTTTGTATTGAAATGAGTGGAGATAACATGGGAATACTCATAGGAAAACGTGGACAGACTTTAGATTCGCTGCAATATTTGGCAAATAGAGTAGCTAATAAGAATCAGGATGGATATGTAAGAGTAAAATTAGATACAGAGAATTATAGGGAAAGAAGAGAAGAAACTTTAAAGAATCTTGCAAAAAATATTGCATTTAAAGTAAAACGGTCAAGAAGACCAGTATCACTGGAGCCTATGAATCCCTATGAGCGTAGAATTATTCATGCGGCACTTCAATCTGATCCGAATGTGACAACTCATAGTGAGGGAGAAGAGCCTTACAGAAAAGTGGTTGTAACGTTAAAAAAATAATTTATTGAAGCGAAGGAGGACGTTTCCGCTTCACGGATGCTTTCGTGAAGTGGATAACGTTTTTTTTATTTTCAAGATGAAAATGGAGGAAGAAATGAAAAAGGACACAATAGCTGCTATAGCTACTGGAATGTCAAATTCAGGAATAGGAATAGTTCGTATAAGTGGTCCAAATTCTATAGAAATAGTTAATAGAATATATAAAGGTAAAAATAGTATAACTGAAGCAGACAGTCATACTATACACTATGGTATGATAAAGGATGAAAATGATATTATAGATGAGGTTCTTGTAATGATTATGAAGTCTCCAAGAACTTTTACCGGAGAGGATACAGTCGAAATTAACTGCCACGGTGGTTTATATGTCATTAAACGTATACTGGAAATTGTAATAAAAAATGGTGCAAGACCAGCTGAACCTGGGGAATTCACAAAAAGAGCATTTTTAAATGGAAAAATGGATTTATCTCAAGCTGAAGCCGTTATTGATATCATTACAGCAAAAAATGAATATGCTCTGAAAAGTTCAATAAGCCAATTAAAAGGTAGTGTTAAAAATAAAATAGAAGATATTAGAAGAAGAATTATATATCATACTGCCTTCATAGAAACTGCGTTAGACGATCCTGAACATATTCAGATTGATGGTTATGGAGAAAAATTGAAACTAATTATTGATGATATTTTAAGGGAAATTAAAACATTAATTGAATCTTTTGATAGTGGAAAGATAATTAAAGAGGGAATACAGACAGTAATTGTTGGAAAGCCAAATGCAGGAAAATCATCACTTTTAAATCTTTTAACCGGTAAAGAACGAGCTATAGTAACTGATATAGAAGGAACCACGCGTGATGCACTAGAAGAACAGATTCAATTAAATGGCATTGTTTTAAATATTGTAGATACGGCAGGCATAAGAAAAACTAATGATTTTGTGGAAAAATTAGGAGTAGATAAAGCACGTGATTATGTAAAAGATGCAGATCTTGTCGTTTATGTAGTAGATGCATCTAGACCATTAGACTATAATGATGAAGAGATTTTTGACTTGATAAAGAGTAAAAAAGTAATTATACTTTTAAATAAGTCAGATTTAAAAATAGTTACAACGAAGGAAAAATTGCAAAGTAAGATAGATATGCAAAATAAAAATAATAAAAATGAAGGAAAATATGCAGAAGTAATTTCCATAATTGATATTTCTATTAAAGCAAGAAGTGGTATTGAAGATTTAGAAAATGTAATTAATAAAACATTTTTAAAGGGTGATATAACATTTAATGATGAAGTATTTATTACAAATATCAGGCATAAAACGGCTTTGTTAGATACTTGTGATAGCTTAAAAAGAGTGCTCGATAGTATTGAACTTCAAATGCCTGAGGATTTCTTTTCTATAGATTTAATGGACGCATATGAAACATTGGGAAGTATAACAGGAGACACGATAGGAGAAGATTTAGTAAATGAAATATTCAGCAAATTCTGTATGGGAAAATAAAGATCAATATGATGTTGTTGTAATAGGTGCCGGTCATGCCGGTTGTGAAGCTGCTTTGGCAACATCAAGATTAGGATTAAATACAATTGTTTTTACTGTAAGTGTGGATAGTATTGCTTTAATGCCCTGTAATCCTAATATAGGAGGCAGTTCGAAAGGACATTTGGTCAGAGAAATTGATGCTCTTGGGGGTGAAATGGGAAAGGTAATTGATAAAACTTTTATTCAGTCTAAGATGCTAAATAAATCTAAAGGACCTGCAGTGCATTCTCTTCGTGCTCAGGCAGACAAAGCTAACTATAGTAAAACTATGCGTCAGGTTCTTCAAAATCAGAAAAACTTGGAAATTCGCCAAATGGAGATAACTGATATTTTAGCGGAAAATGGAAAAATATGTGGAGTACAAACATATTCAGGAGCAATATATCGCTGTAAAGCAGTAATTCTTTGTACAGGTACTTATTTAAAAGCAAGATGTATTTATGGAGATGTAAGCACAAATACTGGTCCAAATGGATTACAGCCTGCAAATTATCTTACTGAAAGTTTAAAATCTCTTGGAATAAAAATGTATCGCTTTAAAACAGGAACACCTGCCAGAATAGATAAGAATACAATTGATTTTAGTAAAATGGAAGAGCAAAAGGGAGATGAGAGAGTTGTACCTTTTTCATTTGCGACTAATCCAGAGGATGTTCAAATTGATCAGACATCATGTTGGCTAACATATACAAATGAAAATACACATGAAATTATAAAAAATAATTTGGATAGATCTCCTTTATATTCAGGAATGATAGAAGGAACTGGACCAAGATATTGTCCGTCAATTGAAGACAAAGTGGTTAAATTTTCTGATAAAAACAGGCATCAGGTTTTTATTGAACCTGAAGGAAACGAAACTAATGAAATGTATGTAGGTGGTATGTCTAGTTCCTTACCTGAAGATGTTCAATATAAAATGTATAGAAGTGTATTAGGATTAGAAAATGTTAAAATAATTAGAAATGCATATGCAATTGAATATGATTGTATCGATGCAAGACAACTTAAAAGTACATTGGAATTTAAAAGTATTGACGGTTTGTTTAGCGGTGGGCAATTTAATGGTAGTTCTGGGTACGAAGAAGCAGCGGCTCAAGGCTTGATTGCAGGTATAAATGCTGCAAGAAAATTAGAAAATAAGCAAGGAATTGTTATTGATAGGTCTCAAGGATATATTGGAGTATTAATTGATGATCTTGTGACAAAAGAAAGTCATGAACCTTATCGAATGATGACATCTAGAGCTGAATATCGTTTACTTTTGAGACAAGATAATGCAGATATGAGATTGACTAAATTAGGCTATGAAATAGGGTTAATAAGCGAGAAAAATTATAATAATTTTAGAAAAAAAGAAGAATTGATTGAGTCAGAAATAAAAAGAGTTAAGCACACCAATGTTGGGACATCTAATAAAGTTCAATTATTATTAAAATCCTTTGGAAGTACACCACTTGTTTCTGGAACAACTATTGCAGAGTTAATACGAAGACCTGAGTTGTCGTATGAAAATCTGGCACCAATAGATAATGAAAGAGAAGATTTACCTTACGATATAGTTGAACAGGTAAATATTAATATTAAATATGATGGTTATATAAAACGTCAGCAAAAACAAGTTGAACAGTTTAAAAAATTAGAAGGAAAGAAAATACCGGTTAATATAAATTATAATGAAATAAATAGTTTACGAATAGAGGCAAAACAAAAGTTAACAGAAATTCATCCTTTATCAATAGGTCAGGCATCTAGAATATCAGGTGTTTCTCCTGCTGATATATCTGTTCTTTTAGTTTATCTTGAAAGTAAATAATTTATTTATATTGAATGTTTGGAGAAAATTTAATGAATAATAAATTTGATAATCAACTGAAAGCGTTAAATATTGTATTAAATGAAAATCAGAAAAAACAGTTTTATAGATATTATGAATTACTAATTGAATGGAATAAAGTAATGAATCTGACTAGTATAACAGATTTTGATGAAGTTAATGAAAAACATTTTGTTGATAGCCTTGCGATAGTGAAAGCGATTGATATGACTAATGTAGAAAGTATTATTGATATTGGGACTGGTGCCGGATTTCCAGGAATTCCTTTGAAAATAGTTTTTCCTCATCTAAAAGTTGTTTTATTGGATTCTTTAAACAAACGAATAAAATTTTTAAATGAAGTAGTTAGAGAGTTAAGTCTTAAAAATGTTGAAACATTACATGGTAGAGCAGAAGATTACGCTCAGAAAGAAGAGTACAGAGAAAAATTTGATTTATGTGTATCCAGAGCAGTTTCTAATTTATCTACTTTAAGTGAGTATTGTATTCCATTTGTAGATGTAGGAGGGAAATTTATTTCTTATAAGTCAGATAATATTGAAGAAGAATTAGAAAAATCAATAAAAGCCATTAATGTTTTAGGTGCAAATATAAAAAATGTAGTAAAATTTCAATTACCTGATACAAATATAAATAGATCTATGATAATGATAAAAAAAATAAAAAGTACAAATAAAATGTATCCTCGCAAAGCTGGATTACCTGCTAAAGAACCAATTATTTAATATAGATTAAAAAGTGGAAAACACATTGTATTTCCACTTTTTTAATAATCTTTTTTAATAATATTATTCTTCTTCAATTTCAAACAAAATTTTAATTTGTTCTAAAAATTCGCTGGGCATTTCTAATTGTGGAAGTTGCTTTGTTTTATCAATTTCTACAATTTCTATAGAGGGTAGTTGGTTCTGATATTGATTTGCAGTTAAAGCATTTTCGGGATTTGAATTTCCAACAATTATAAAAATACTATTGTTAATTCTTTTTAAGCAATGCATTATATTTGCATTTGTATATCGGGATTTTAAACTTGCATATAAAAATTTTGAGCGAGTATTACATTTATGTGATGCTTCAAAATATGTCATAATATTTCTTTCTTCAATTTTATTTTGATCATAATAATAATATAATCTAAAATCAGACTCAATAGTTCTTTTATTTATAAAAATATTGTAAATAAATGTTCCTAAAATAGGAGTACTTATAATATATCTTAACAATTTTGTTCGTTTAGTAGGTATTTTAGCAAGTGTAACTAGGTTTTGAGGATTAACCATCATTATTTTACCAATATCTGTATCATCATTGGAACAGGCAGATAAAACAAAAGTACTTGATCCTCCGCTTACAATTATATCAGTTTTCCCACCTATTATATGTTTAATAAAATCAGTAACTAGTTGTACATATAAAAAGTTGGTATAAGTTAAGTTGGGTTTTGCAGAACGTCCACATCCTAGTAAATCAATGGTATATACAGTGTTGGTTTTTGCTAAATCATCAATTATTTTATTCCATTCTGATGCAGAACTGGTTACATTTAAATCATGTATTAATAAAATTGGAGTTCCATTCCCTTGCTTTGTATAAAAAATGCGTCCAAATCTCCAATCATAATACTTTTCATTTTTATCTAGTAAAATATTATCTACAGTAGAAATATAATAGACTAATCTATTAACAACATGCATTATTCCAACAGCTGTACCGCCTAAAAGTGTACATGCTGTGAGTTTCTTTTTCCAACTCAAAGTATCACCTCTTTCTTTCTTTATGTTACTATTATACTACACCCTTAGAACCAAATAAAGTATAAAATTTTCTTATATTTTATTTAATTGTTATTTGTTATGCTTGACTTAATTTGAATAATAAAATGTTTCACGTGAAACATTTTAAAAGTGTAAAGATTGTATTTTCTATGTTTCACGTGAAACATGTTGTAGATATAAAATAAAAAAGATGTTATAATAAATAAGTGTTCATCGAAAGGAGCTTTAAAATGGGAAGAATTATAGCAATTGCTAACCAAAAAGGTGGTGTGGGAAAAACAACTACTGCAATCAATTTATCTGCCTCACTGGCTAGTTTAGGTAAAAAAATACTAGCATTAGATATGGATCCACAAGGAAATATGACAAGTGGACTTAGTGTTAATAAAAGTGAAGTTGAAAATAGTATATATGATCTAATTATTGGCAAAGTTGACATTGAAGATTGCATTTGTAAAAATGTTTATGAAAATCTTGATGTTCTACCATCAAATATAAATTTATCAGCAGTTGAAATTGAATTAATAGGTGTTGATAACAAGGAATATATAATAAAAAGTGAAGTTGAGAAAGTAAAGGAAAATTATGATTTCATTATTATTGATTGTCCTCCGGCGCTGAGCACGCTTACTATTAATGCAATGACAACAGCAGATGCTGTACTTGTCCCTATACAATGTGAATACTATGCACTTGAAGGATTGAGTCAACTAATACATACAATTGAATTAGTAAAAGAAAGATTAAATTCATTGTTGGAAATTGAAGGTGTTGTATTTACTATGTACGATGCAAGAACAAATCTTTCTTTACAAGTAGTGGAAAATGTAAAAGATAATTTAAACCAAAATATATATAAAACAATAATACCAAGAAACATTCGTTTAGCAGAAGCACCAAGCTATGGTATGCCGATAAATTTGTATGATCCAAAATCTGCAGGAGCAGAAAGCTATATGTTGTTAGCAGAAGAAGTGATTCATAAAGGAGAAGAGTAAAAATATGGCGGTAAAAAGAAATGGACTCGGAAAGGGGCTGGACAGTCTTATTCCCGATAAAAAAGAAAAAAATGTAACGGAAAATATAAAATTAGAGTCCAATAATCAAGAAAAAAATGAAAAAGAGATCAGTGGAACAGGTGAGGTACTAGTGAAAATTAATCTAGTAGAGCCTAATAGAGAACAACCCAGAAAAGATTTTGATGAGGATGCTCTATTAGAATTAGCAGATTCGATTAAACAATTTGGTATATTACAACCACTGCTTGTTCAAAAAAAGAAAGACTATTATGAGATTATTGCAGGGGAAAGAAGATGGCGTGCAGCTAAATTAGCAGGTATTAAAGAGGTTCCTGTGGTAATAAAAAAATATTCAGATCAAGAAATTGTTGAAATTTCGTTAATAGAAAATATTCAGAGAGAAAATTTAAATCCAATTGAAGAAGCTATGGCATACAAACGTTTGTTAGAAGAATTTAGCTTAAAACAAGACGAAGTAGCTGAAAGAGTATCAAAAAGCAGAACAGCTGTTACAAACTCAATGCGCCTTTTAAAATTAAGTAGCAGAGTTCAACAGATGATAGTTGATGATATGATAACAACTGGACATGCTAGAGCATTGTTAGCAATTGATGATGAAGAACAGCAGTATGTAATTGCTAATAAAATTTTTGACGAGAAACTTAGTGTGCGAGAAACTGAAAAACTTGTTAAAATACTAAAGAACCCTAAAAAAAATCAAAAACCGGAAAAAATTCAAAATACTTTTATTTACGATAATTTAGAAGAAAAAATGAAAGGTATTATTGGAACAAAAGTAAATGTTAATCCTAAATCAAATGGTAAAGGGAAGATTGAAATAGAATACTATTCAGATGATGAACTCGAACGTATATTCGAACTTATTATGTCTATACATAATACATAATTTTATTACTAATTCAAACAGATAACATAATATGGGAAAATAGCAGTATAATAAAAGAATACTGGTTTATTGGGGAGAAAAACGGAAAATGTAAAATAGTTTTAAGGAGGAATTAGAAATGGAAAATACTATATTAAATAATCTTAGTATTGATCCAGCATATATTTTAATATTTTTATTTTTGCTAATAGTTATATTATTTATACTGTTTATAAATTTAAATATGAAATATAATAGAATGAAGTCTAGCTATTCATCATTCATGAAGGGTAAAGATGGTAAAAATTTAGAAGAAAGTCTGCTTGCAAGATTTGAAGAAATAGATGAACTTTCTGACATTACAAAAGAAAATCAAAAAAACATACAAGACATTTACAATAAGATAAAAAGTAATTACCAGAAGATTGGAATTGTAAAATATGATGCTTTTCATGAAATGGGAGGAAATTTAAGCTTTGCATTAACTATGCTGGATGAAAACAACAATGGATGGATTATAAATGCAATGCATAGTCGTGAGGGGTGTTATACGTATATAAAGGAAATTGTAAGTGGACAAAGTTATATTGAATTGGCAGAAGAAGAATCAGAATCATTGGAAAGAGCAATTTATCAAGAGTCATATGATTTGAAAAAAGATTAAATTTCATTAAAATATAAAGTTATTTATAGTGAACAGAAGCTATTAGGAGGAATATCATGTTAGATATTAAATTTGTAAGAACAAACCCAGAAGTTGTTAAAAAAAATATAAAAAATAAATTTCAGGATGAAAAAGTAGTATTGGTTGATGAAGTTTTGATTTTAGATCAGAAAAATAGGGATATAAAACAGGAAGTTGAAGCACTTAGAGCAGAAAAAAATAAAATTTCCAAAGAAATTGGAGGTTTAATGGCTCAGGGGAAAAAAGAAGAGGCAGAAGTAAAAAAAGAAAAAGTAACAGAAAATTCCGATCTTATGGAAAAACTTTCACTTGAGGAAAAGGAAGTTGAAGAAAAAATAAAAAAAATAATGATGTCTATACCAAATATCATAGATGAATCTGTTCCAATTGGAAAAGATGACAGCGAAAATGTGGAATTAGAAAGATTTGGAGATCCTTTTGTACCTGATTTTGATATTCCATATCATACAGATATTATGGAAAGATTTAATGGAATTGATCTTGACAGTGCCAGACGAGTTGCAGGAAGTGGATTTTATTATTTAATGGGGGATATTGCACGTATTCATTCAGCAGTAGTATCATATGCTAGAGATTTCATGATAAATAGAGGTTTCACTTATTGTGTTCCTCCTTTTATGATTAGAAGTAATGTAGTTACAGGAGTAATGAGTTTTGCAGAAATGGATGCAATGATGTATAAGATAGAAGGCGAAGATCTTTACCTCATTGGAACAAGTGAACATTCTATGATTGGTAAATATATTGATACACAGTTGCTTGAATCAGAGTTACCTCAAACGCTAACCAGTTATTCACCATGCTTTAGAAAAGAAAAAGGTGCTCATGGTGTTGAAGAGCGAGGAGTGTATCGTATACATCAGTTTGAAAAACAGGAGATGATTGTTGTTTGTAAACCAGAAGAAAGTATGGATTGGTATAATAAGTTATGGAAGAATACAGTAGAGCTATTTCGTTCTTTAGATATACCAGTTCGCACCTTAGAATGTTGTTCAGGTGATTTAGCAGATTTGAAAGTGAAGTCTGTAGATGTTGAAGCATGGTCACCCAGACAAAAAAAATATTTTGAAGTTGGAAGTTGTTCTAATTTAGGAGACGCTCAGGCAAGAAGATTAGGAATAAGAGTTAAAGGCGAAAACAGCAAATACTATGCTCATACATTGAACAATACAGTAGTAGCACCGCCTAGAATGTTAATAGCTTTTCTAGAAAACAACCTTATGGAAGATGGTTCTGTAAAAATACCAGAAGCGTTGCAGCTATACATGGGAGGTAATGCTGTTATCACTCCTAAAAAATAAGAATTCAAAGTATAATATTAGAAAGATAATATACTTTGATAATATGGAGAATATTATGCATCAATATCTAAAAGCGATTGGTTTCAATGATCTTTATACTAAAAAGAAATTAAAAGAACTTTTGAAACAGATAGAAACTTCTTTTACACATCAGACAATTGTGTCTTACCACAGTGGTGCTGATTATTGTGAATTTCAAAAAGAATATGGACAGAATATGGGAATTACCTTATGTGGGGAAATGGATAATGAGGAAAATTTTGATGCCGATTATTATTTTCCATACTTTGAAGGTAGTGGAATAACCACATATGCTGATGTTGTTGTAGAAAAACGTATTGAAAAGGAAGAATACGTTGGTATCTGTGAAGATCCAAAAGTAGGAATAAGTCTTATCTTTCATTTATTGAACGGAGTTGAATATATGAAAGAAAGGCAAATTGGCTTTGCAGTTGAATTGGCAACATCAGTTACATTTTCTGGGCTAGCTTTATCTGGTAAAATTTTATTTCCGGTTAGTAAAAGTGAGGAACAAGTGAAAAATGAAAAAGAAGCGTCTGACAACAGGAGAGTATTATTAAATGCTGCCAGAGGAGGAGATCAGACAGCTATAGAGACATTAACATTGGATGACATTGATACATATTCAAAAGTATCTAGAAGACTCATTAATGAAGATATATTTACCATTGTTGATACATATTTTATGCCTTATGGTGTAGAATGTGATTTATATTCAATAATGGGGGAAATTCTGGCGGTGAGAAAAAGAGAAAATAATATAACAAAAGAACAATTATATCAAATGAAATTAGATGTTAACGAGTTACAATTTGATATTTGTGTTCCTGTAAAGGAAGTAATGGGTGAACCTGAAATAGGAAGAAGATTTAAAGGTACTATATGGCTGCAAGGTTATATAAATTTTTAAATAAGTTTATTTGGCTTGTTTTATATAAAGTACATATTTTCATTTATTCATAAATTTGTTTGTGAAAAAAGTTGAGAATTTTCTTGTTTCATGTTATATTATTAATTGTGTTCTATAAGGTCAGAAGGATAGATATCCTTTCAAGAACAGTTTCATAGAAAGTCTCCTTAGTAAAATGGATATTACGAGCCCCTCCTAAGGTGGCGTAGAAACATACACCTTTTGAAAAAAGGGAAATGGTCAACAGTCAAAATTTTAATAGATGTCTCTGTAGCTCAGTGGATAGAGCACTCGCCTCCTAAGCGAGGGGTCGGACGTTCAAATCGTCTCAGGGACGCCACAAAAAACGCCGAAAACCCTGTAAAATCAAGGTTTTCGGCTTTATATATTTCACGAGAGAAATTGAACTCGTAGCAAATTGCGATTAGCAGGAGCGATTCTTGCTAATCAAAGTAGTCCATACAGAAGTTGAACGCAGACTTTTAGGCAGAAATTAGCTTGCTAATGATTAGCAGGATTTTTACCATTCTTGCTAATGAAAACAGCTCTCCTGCTAATTTGCGAAAAAATGGTGCTAAAATTCTTGCTAATTTAAAAGGCGAGTGTTCCTTGTTCAATGGTTCGTTAAGTAGGTGTTTAGGGTTTTGATTTTTGAGAAAAATTGCATTGTGAGGTATGAAATGAATGTATATACAAACAGCCAAATACAAGATGCAATAAGAGTGGTTGAATCTTCAATTACTAATTGTGAAAAGGTGCAGCCGAAATTAAAAGAAGGCTCGCCACAATTGTCGCTATCAAAAAACAGACTGCAAGCTTTATACATTGTAAAGTCGTTATTGCTTGGCAATGAAGAAAAATTCACGAAAGCCGAATTGGAAAAGTCGGTAACACAAATCACTTCGATAAAAAGCAAAAGCGTAACTGGAATTGGCAATGCAAAAGCAGGAAGTGCAACGTATACCCGTTTTAATAAGATTATTGATGCAATGGATATTGTGTTAGACTTTTTGCAGAATGCTATGGATTAGCGTGCACATTTGACCACTACTTCCTTGCTACATATAATGAAGTCAAGGAATGGAGGTGCGACCATGAGAGAAAAGAAAACCCATCTATATGTGGATAGCCAAGAAAGAACAATTTTAATACATAGCCTTGTTGAGTTGAAAAACCAGCTTATTGCACAAGGCAGATATACAGACTGCATTGACGAGCTAATCTTCAAGGTCGCAAATGCTCCTGTTAAAAGAATGAAAATTGAATATGTCTAAGGCAAGTAAAAACTAACGCCGCTTATTCTTCCATAAAAGAGTAAGCGGTTTTTTTCATGCCCTTTTTTACATAGCCACCCTGACAAGGTGGCTAAATTTATGCGAAAGGAGGACGCTACTATGTCAAATTGTAAGGTAATTGCTCTTACCAATCAGAAAGGCGGTGTCGGCAAAACCACCACGGCGGTCAATCTGGGAGTAGGTCTGGCAAAGCAAGGCAACAAGGTTTTGCTCGTTGATGCTGATGCACAGGCAAATTTAACAATGGCACTCGGCTATACCAGACCAGACGATATTCCCGTTACACTCTCCACCATTATGCAGGACATCATGGACGATAAAGCTGTAGATGTTCAGGGAGCTATTCTGCACCACGGTGAGGGTGTTGACTTGCTTCCATCGAACATTGAGTTGTCCGGTCTTGAGGTAAGGCTTATCAATGCTATCAGTCGTGAAGGTGTTCTGAAAATTGGTATCAATGAGGTTAAGAAGAACTACGATTATGTACTGATAGACTGTATGCCCTCACTCGGTATGCTGACAATCAATGCATTGGCGGCGGCTGACAGCGTGGTTATCCCAACACAGCCGCACTATCTTTCTGCCAAAGGTCTGGAGTTGTTGCTTCGCTCAGTATCAAAGGTCAGGCGGCAAATCAATCCCAAGCTGCGGATAGACGGTATTTTAATGACGATGGTCATGTCACGCACCAACATTTCAAAGGAAATCACCGCTTCGGTGAAAAGTGCTTACGGACAGAAAATCAAAGTCTTTGATAGCGAAATCCCTCATTCTATTCGTGCGGTGGAAGCTACGGCGGAGGGGAAAAGTATTTTTGCCTACGACAAGAGCGGTAAGGTTGCCGCTGCTTATGAGAAGTTCTCGAAGGAGGTGGCAGACATTGGCGAGAAACAAAGAAAGCAAAATCGAGCTGACCGCTTACGATGACCTGTTTGAAACTGACCAGAGCCGTGAAGAAGCAGCTTTAAGCAAAGTATGGGACATTCCTATTTCTCAGATTGACGAGTTTCCAGACCACCCATTCAAGGTTTTAATTGACGAGGATATGGAGCAGCTTGTTGATAGCATCAAAAGGAATGGCGTAATGACCCCTGCGACTGTTCGGCAAAAAGAGGACGGCAGGTATGAGCTTATCAGCGGTCACAGGCGAAAAAAGGCTTGCGAGCTTGCAGGACTTGAAACGCTGAAATGTGAGGTCAAGGAGCTTTCCCGTGATGAAGCGATTATTGTCATGGTTGAGAGTAATCTGCAAAGAACAACCATTCTTCCAAGCGAGAAAGCCTTTGCTTACCAAATGCGGTTAGAAGCCATGAACAGGCAAGGTCAGCGGAACGATTTAACTTGTTCCCCATTGGGGAATAAGTTGCAAGGGAGCAAATCATCTGATGAACTTGCCGAAATGGTAGGTGAAAGCAAAAATCAGATTTTCCGCTATATCCGCCTAACCGGTCTTGTACCCGAAATCCTGCAAATGGTTGATGAACGCCAGATTGCTTTCCGCCCGGCAGTAGAAATATCCTATCTCACTGAGGAACAGCAATACTCTCTGCTTGAAGCAATGGATTACAATGACGCAACTCCATCATTGGCACAGACAATCAAGATGAAGAAGTTCAACCAAGACGGCAAGCTCACCGCCGAGGTTATCCAGTCCATCATGCAGGAAGAAAAACCAAACCAAAAAGAAAAGCCACAATTCAGAGATGAGCGGATAACCAAGCTCATTCCGAAATCCGTCCCCAAGGGGCAGGAATCGGAGTTTGTTGTCAAGGCGTTGGAGTTTTACAACCGCCATCTCAGCAGAAACAAAGACAGGGAGAGATAACCTTACGCCGAGGGAGAAGTCTGCCCTTTTGCAGGCATCGTGGATAGCCGTTTTGTCGACTTCCCCCTCTCCACACCTCTCCCCCTATACACTACCAAGACTATCCGAGAAAAGAATATTACTTCTTTCCGTTAGTTTCAGGTAAAAAAATAAACAGGAGGTAATACGATGCAAATTCGTAAATTATTTAAGAAGGCTGCTGCTCTTTTCATGGCAACGGTCACAGTATTGTCCATTATTCCTGCGACCACAGCATTTGCAGCAACAGGTGATGTCGGTACGATTTCATTTACCATGACCTATGACTCAGGCGGTAATGCCATGCGGTACAACGGGAGTGCGGTTATAAATGGCTATTCCGCAGGTGGCACAGGACATTATAAGTACCGTATGTATGTGGATGGTGACAATGCTTTTTGTATTCAACCCGGTGTTCCCTTAAAATCAGGCGATAAGCTCAAGGAAAGCTCATCGGACACATGGAACGCTCTTTCCTCGGCTCAGAAAAAGGCAGTAGGACTTGCCCTTTTGTATGGGTATCAGGGAAACAGAAACAGCCTGACGGGAAACGATGACGAGAAGTGGCTTGCGACACAGACCCTTGTCTGGGAGTTCGTCACAGGCTGTAGGCAGGCAACAAGCCCATACAAGCAGGTAAGCACAGACGTTTATCAGCTTCACTTTGGCTCAAATTATGCAAACAGTGGTGCAAGAGCAGCTTATGACCAGATTGTTTCGCAGTTGTCCGAGCATAGCACCATCCCAAGCTTTATGTCGGAAAGTAAAACAGGGATTACCAAAGAGCTGACCTACAGTGATGGCAAATACACCTTGACCTTGACCGATAATAACGGTGTGCTGTCCGATTATACTTTTTCCAGCTCCAACAGCAAGGTCAGTGTTATGAAGTCCGGCAACAAGCTGACAATCAGTTCAACTACCGCCATTGACGGCTCTGCCAGAATTACGGCAACCCGAAACAATGTGCCGAAAGTAAGCGACAGTGCCAAGATGATTGCCTATGGTGACCCTGACTTGCAGGACTTGATAACGGGTGTTGAAAATACGGACGGCGTGGTAGCCTATATCAACATTGAAACCCCAACAGGTACGCTTGCCCTGAAAAAGAGTTCCGAGGATGGCGTAGTATCCGGCATTCAGTTCACCATTACAGGAACAAACTTTGAAAATACCGTCACCACAGGCAAGGATGGTTCCATCTCTGTAGAGGGGATGTTCCCCGGCGTGTATACGATAACGGAAGCAGGCTATGACCGCTATGTACCACAGAAATCTCAATCTGTAACGATTGTTGGTGGAAAAACTGCTACTGTCACATTCAGCAATACGCTAAAGCGTGGCGAATTAAAGGTAGTCAAGAACTCCGAGGATAATTTGGTGGAGGGTGTAAAATTCCACCTATACGGCACTTCCTTGAGTGGTCTGCCCGTGGATGAATATGCCATCACTGATAAAGATGGTGTGGCTGCTTTCAAAAATGTGCTTATCAGCGGCAAGACCCCTTACACCATTGAGGAAGTGGATACCGCTATCCGCTATGTCATTCCTGAAGCACAGACCGCCTCGATTGAGTGGGAAAAAGTGACGAGTAGAACCTTTGTCAATATCCTGAAAAAGTTTAATGTCACCATCACCAAATCCGATGTCGAAACTGGAACACCGCAGGGTGATGCAAAATTAGGCGGTGCGACCTATGGCATTTACAATGACGGTCAGCTTGTGGACACCTATGTTACCGATACAAATGGTCAGTTTACCACCAAGTATTATATCTGTGGTGATAAGTGGACTATCCGTGAAATCGAGCCATCCGAGGGCTATTTGCTTGACGAAACCATTCACAAGGTCGGTGCAGAAGCAAAGCTCTATACCGTAGAGTACAATCACACTTCCAATGACGTTGTTGAGCAAGTCATCAAGGGCAAGATTGCCATTATCAAGCATACCGACGATGGTGAAACCCAGATTGAAACGCCTGAAGCAGGTGCGACCTTTGAGGTGTATCTAAAATCCGCAGGCAGCTATGGCGCAGCAAAGGCAACCGAGCGTGATATTTTGACCTGTGATGAAAACGGCTTTGCCCAGACCAAGGACTTGCCTTACGGCATTTACACCGTTCACCAGACCTCTGGATGGGACGGACGTGAGCTGATGAAGGACTTTGATGTGTTTGTTAGTAAAAATGGCGAAACCTACCGCTATCTGATTAACAACGCTAATTTCAGAAGCTTCATCAAGGTAGTCAAGAAAGACGCAGAAACAGGCAAGACCATTCCGATGAGCGGCATTGGTTTCCAGATTTACGATGCGGATATGAACCTCATTACCATGACCTACACCTATCCGCAGGTAACGAAGCTCGACACCTTTTATACCAACAGCGAGGGCTACCTGATTACCCCGGAAAAGCTCGAATATGGCAGCTGTTATCTGGTGGAACGCTCCGCACCTTATGGTTATGTGTTAAATGATGAGCCGATTCCATTTACCGTAGAGCAGGAAAACGCTACCGAGGATAATGGCGTGACCGTGATTGAGGTCGTGCGTTCCAACATGGCACAGAAAGGCACGATTACAGTATCCAAATCCGGCGAGGCGTTCTTCTCCGTTTCGGAAAACAAGGGTATCTATCTGCCGATTTACAAGGTCAGTGGTCTGGCAGGTGCAACCTATCAGATTACCGCCGCCGAGGACATTATCACACAGGATGGTACGCTCAGAGCCGCAAAGGGTGAAGTGGTTGATACTATCACCACAGGCGAAGATGGAGTTATCACAAGCAAGGAGCTGTATCTTGGTAAATACGAGGTGCAGGAGGTCACAGCACCTCACGGCATGGTGCTGAATGATGAAATCCACAAGGTTGAGCTGACGTATGCAGGTCAGGAGGTTGCCGTCACAGAAACCGCCACAGGCTTTTATAACGAAAGACAACGTGTGGAGATTGACCTGAACAAGGCTCTTGAAATCAACGAAGCCTATGGTGTCGGCAGCAATGGAGAAATCTTTGATGTAGCCTTTGGCTTGTTTGCAGAAGCCGAGATTAAAGCAGCAGACGGCACGGTGATTCCTGCTGATGGTCTGATTGAGATGGTTACGCTGAATGAGAATGGCTATGGCAAGGCAGTATCTGATTTACCGTTTGGCAGCTATTATGTCAAGGAGCTTTCCACCAATGCAGCCTATATCCTGAATGACACGAATTTCCCTGTTGTCTTTGAGTATTCCGGACAGAATACAGCAATGGTTCACCTGACCGCCAATGATGGCGAAGCCATTCACAATGACCTGATTTACGGCTCTGTCAGCGGTAAGAAAGAAGACGAGAACGGCAAGGCTCTGGGTGGTGCGGTTATCGGCATCTTTAAGCAAGGAACAACCGAGTTTACAAAAGAAAATGCGATTGCAGCTACCGTATCCGCAGAGGACGGTAGTTTTTCTTTTGCCAAAGTTCCTTACGGTACTTGGATAATTCGTGAAATCGAAAGCCCGAAAGGCTTTGTACTGTCCGAGGAAGAAATCCCTGTCACGATTGGCAATGTAGATGAAGTGGTGGAAATCGAGCTTGTAAACCACTTTATCAAGGGAAATATCAAGCTCACAAAGGTAGATGCCGACTATCCAGACAATCACCTTTCGGGTGCAAAGTTTGAGGTGTTTGCCGATACAAACGGTGATGGCAAGCTTGATGACAAGGATGAGCTTATCGGTGAATTGACCAAGCTTGACGGCGGTATCTACCAGATGCTTGACCTCAGGTACGGTCAGTATTTTGTGCGTGAGAAAACCGCTCCGGCAGGCTTTATTCTGTACGAGGGCGTGTACTCCGTATTCATTGATGAGGACGGAAAGACCTATGAGGTCGAAAACAAGGCAGGCGTTGGCTTTATCAATATGCCGCAGGTCGGCTCCTTGAAAATTGTCAAGACCTCCTCTGACGGTAAGGTCGAGGGCTTCTCCTTCCGTGTTCTGGGTGCAAACGGTTATGATGCTACCTTTAAGACCGACAAGAACGGTGAAATCCACATTGAAAACCTGCGTATCGGTGATTATGTGGTAAGCGAGGTCAGCGACAATGTTTCTGCAAGCTATATCCTGCCTGCTGATGCCAAAATCACGATTAAGATGGGCGAAACCGCTATTGTCACCATGCACAATGAGCTGAGAGATACTCCGAAAACAGGCGATGACTTTAATCCGGCTCTATGGATGGGGCTGGCAGCGGTATCGCTTATCGGTGCAGGTGTGCTTGGCTTTGTCGGCTTCAAAAAGAAGAAAAAGGAGGACTAAGGCATGAATGCAAAAAACATTATCACGGTTGTACTTGTGGTGTTTATCATCGGTGCAATAGTCTGGCTGAATATCCGAAATAGAAAGAAATAAGTACAGGAATGGGGCGGCTGAAATATGCCGCTCTTTTTCTATTGTAAGGAGGATACCCATGACAAATTTCAAAACGATTGAGGATAAGGTGAGAGCTGTTCTAACCGCTGATGAAGAAGCAAGGGGCGATGATATGAGGCTCTACCTGTATGTATGCAGGTATTGTCAACCGTCTATCGGCACAATGCCCTTTGAAACGGTTATGAAGCAGTACCGTTCACTTGGTATCCCGTGCTTTGAAAGTGTGCGGCGGGCAAGACAAAAGATGCAAGCAAAAAATCCAGAGCTAATGGGTACTGCCAGAGTGAAAAAGCTCAGAGCCGCACAGGAAAAGGTTTATCGGCAGTATGCCAAAGAATGAGAGGTATTTATGGACGAAGAAAAGCGCTCCAATCAAGGCTATGAAATCATAGACAGCCGTGCTATCGGGAGTACGGAAATCGTTATCGGTTACAACCCCAAAGCACCCAACCCCTATGTGTGTTGGTACTGCAAGGACGGCAAGGATTATTTCTGGGGCTATTATACAAACGAGCTTGCTCCGGCACAGGATAAGCTCCGTGAACGCTCGGAATATGAAGCCCGTGTTTTCAGAGAAAATCATAAGCCGCCCAAAAGCCGTGATGACCATGAGCGATAAGAGAAAATATGATTGTGCGACCTGTCTTTATCCCCGATATAAAGACGGTTCTGTTATTTTCTGCGATGTCTGTATCCGCAAGATATTAGATGAGCGGCAAGAAAAGAAAAACAAGGAAAGGACGGACGATGCCAATGGCTGATGAAAAAAGGATGGTTGCAGAAACCAATTATGCAGTCAGGTGTGCAATCCATATTGGTGACAGCGAAGTGCTTGTTGCCGAGGATATGAAAGAACCTGATGGGATGTACTATTTTGTGGCTAATTACCGGAACAATGGATTGATTGGCGAATACAGCGATTGTCAAGTGAGTGGTGATTACCTTGAAATTATGCAGGAGTTTACAAACCGCTTAACCGTGCAGATTGAAAAAGCAAACGAAAGAAACAGTACGGCAGATTTTCAAACAGCACTGATAACCGAGGAGCAGTGTTATCCAAATGATTATAGGCAAAGTATTGATGGAAAAGTTGTCGCAATAAAAGCCTCTGCGCTACGTCCAGAATATCGGCGTGGTGATGTTCAGCTTGTTTTGGTGAACGGAGGCAACGGTTCGCACGCAAATGCAAGAGGCAGTGCTGTTTTTTGTTACCACTTAAATGATGGGCATCATACCCGGTTTGAGCGTTATGACGTTTTGGGTGAAATCAAACCGGAGCATATGCCTGATTGGGCGAAAGAAAATCTTTCAAAGATAAAACAGCAGATGAAAGAAAAAAAGAGCCACAGCCGGGAGGAACGCTGATATGAAAATACGACCAATGACACAAGCAGAGCGTAAATATTCCTATACCCAAAGTATGCAGCTTCAAGGACAAACAGGTTGTATCGGACATCTGCGAGGTGATTTTGATAGCTCTGGGCATGGCTTCTTCACCGCTTGGGATGACCATAGAACACAGTGGAAAACCGACGATTTCAAGGCGGAGTTTGACGATGTTATCAACGCCCTACGTTCTGATGAATACGGACTTTTAAAAAGCCGTCCTGCCATGAACGAATATGCCAGAAAGTATCCAGACAGTGTCTTTCAGGGAAATTACTGTACAGAGTTTTTCTTCCGTGTGGACACAGAAAAACACGCATATTTGATACGCTGCAATCCCAATCAAGGTGATTACAACTTTTATTGCTACTGTTACGTTTCCGAATGGCTTGATAAGCATATGCAGAATGCTGAAAAAGGCATCCGCTTTATCGACAGCCGATACAACGAGAAGTTCCGTATTCCTGATGGTGGCAAAATCGTTATTACAAGCTCGTGGGGCGAAAAAAATGAGCATACTTGCAGGTTTATTGATGAGTACCATACCGAGGTTGGCAATAACCTCTACCATATTTGCGAGTTTGCCGAGTTGATAGAAAAAATGGATGCTTCCTGTGAGCCAAAGCAGAGTGACCCTATCTCTGCAAAAGCTCCAAAGAAGAAAGATTATGAACGGTAAGGAGGGATGAGAAATTGGCTGTTAATCAAAAAGCAATCAAGGTATTGAACAAGGTGTTGGAATCAGGCTTCACTACAGAAAAGGATATTGCAGCGATGACAATGGACGATATGCTCAGTATTTCAGGCATTACCCTTGCGGATATTGCCATTATCAACTATCTGCAAAAGAGCATTAAAGCCAATAAGGTCATTTCGTATCTGGGCGGTGGCGAGCTTTGATGTATTCAGTGCAAACCAAAATTCTATAAGGAGGTGTGCGAACAATGGCTGCAAGCAAGTATCAGTTCATAACCGAGCTGTATCGGCGTACTGGTGTGACGATAACAAAGAATCCGCAACGTTGGCAGAGCTTTTTATCCTCTGCCTGCTACAATTATAAATGCCGCTTTGATGAACAGCTCTTGATTTTCGCCCAGCGTCCAGATGCTACCGCCGTTCTGGAGCTTGAGAACTGGAATAAAAAATTCAAGCGTTGGGTCAATAAAGACAGCAAAGGGATTGCGGTATACGACCCAAAGGGTCGCAGGAATACGCTGAAATATTACTTTGATATATCCGATACGCATGAGGGTTACTATAACAGCCGACCTGTCCCGATATGGCAGATGAATGACCGATACGAGCAGGCTGTCATAGAACGACTCTCTGACAGGTTTGGTGACATCGAAAGCAATGACTTGGCGGAAGCCCTGATACAGACTGCCAAGAACGCCGTGGAGGACAATCTGCCCGATTACCTTGCACAGCTAAAAGATTATACGTCGGACAGCTTTTTAGAAGAACTGGACGATTTCAATGTGGAGGTCATCTACAGGCGGCTGGCAGCAAGCAGCGTTGCTTATATGCTGATCAGCCGCTGTGGTCTGGATGCAGGTGTGTATTTCGATACCGAGGATTTTACGGATATTATCAATTTCAATACTCCGAACACCCTCAATGCTATCGGCATTGCTACGAGCGATATATCTGAAATGGCGTTAAAGGAAATCTCTCTTGCCGTTAGAAATGTGCAAATCGCAGAGAAAGCACAAAGTCACACCTTTGCAAGAGAAACCGCAAATGCGTATGATAAAGGCAGAAAACAACCCGAAAGGAGTGAAGATAATGAGCGAAATCACCTACACCAAACAGGGGGATTATCTTATTCCCGACCTGACATTACCGACAGAGCCAGAAGTTCAGCTTGGCAGATACGCCCTGATGCACAGAGATTATCTGGAGCAGAACAAACGGGTAACGTATCTGAACCTGCTGACCGGGGGCAAGCTGAACACCCATCTGTACGAGGTGGAGCAGACAGCTCTTATGAGATTGGAGCAAATGACGAAGCAGCTCGCACAAGAACAGGGCGTGACGGAGGAACTGAAGGAGAAAGCTCCGATGCAGTGGGTCGGTCTGATGAACAACATTCGCTCTCAGGCGGAGGAAGTGATACTGAGCGAGCTGATTTACAGTTAAGTGTTGCCGATGAGGACAAGGTTACAGCAAATCTTCCTACCGTAGATGAACAAATACAAATGATGGTTGAAGCAGAGGACGAGAAATCCTCTGCTTTTTCCGTTTCTAAGGAAGATATTGACTCAGTTTTGTTGCAAGGAAGTGGTTTTGAAGATGGCAAATACCGTATTTATGAGCAGCTTCTAAAGAACGAGGACAGCAAGGCGAATATCGCTTTTTTGAAAAAAGAATACGGCACAGGTGGCGGTACTCATATTTATCCAGATGGTACAAGGGGCGGAAGCTGGCACGATGCCAAAGGTATCGCCATTGAAAAACACGGCTCTTATACAAAGCCTGACCTTTTGCTGAAATGGAATAAGGTTGAGCAAAGGCTTCGGGAGTATGTCCGCAATGACCGTTATCTGAACCAAAAGGACAAAGACCACTATCCCGATTATCTGGGACGCATGGCTGCTATGGAGCAAAAAATCAACAGGCAGAAGTTTATTGATGACCATCGTGACCTTACGCCTGCTGATAAACGAGATACCCTCCCCATGCGGTTATCGGACTTTGTCCGTGACTTGGACAGGTATGAACAAAATTTGCTCGAAAATGTGGAGCTTACAGAGCTTGCCGATATTACCGCCGAGCAAATGGAGCTGCACTTAAAAGACTCCGCTACCACACAAAAGCTGATTGACTTTCTGGCATTGGTGCAGGGACAAACAACGAGTGTATTCAGCCGCAGCAATGCGTGGCGGTTTGGCGAGGAATTAAAGGAGCTGCACCCTCTGACCCATGTTTACCATGAGGGCGATACCGTATATATCGGTGCGGACACCTACGAGGTGCTTAAAATCACAGCGGATATGGTTTCTTTGCAAAATGCAGAATTTCCGCTGTTCGGCAAGGAGCTGTCCCGTGCTGATTTTGAAGAAAAGCTCAAAGAGAACCCTGCCAATGAACATTTGAAGGTCGTTGTCACCGAAGCAGTACAGCACGAAGCACTTCCCGAAAAACAACCAGACAGCTTACAGTTTTCCATCGGTTTTTCCGAGCATCCTGCCTTTTATGACAAAGAGTTCAAAGACCGTAATACGGATTTGAGCTTTGCTTTGGGAAATAAGCTGCTTGGCGTATTGGACGAAAAGCAGAACCGAGAGCGTGAAACCGCCAATGTTGGTTGGTATCATAAGACGGACTTTTATATCAACGCCACCATTGATGGAGAAGCCTTTAATTACGAAGGTCGCTTTGATATTGGTGATGGCGAGGGTGATTTGATTGCCCACATCAAGAATTTCTATGATTATGCTTTATCCCCACAAGGTGAGCAGCTCTATAAGGATGACCGAGAAAGTCTGCTCAGAGGCAGAGATGAGTTTATTCCATTCTTAGAGCAGTATACCGAGCTGACCCCAGAGGACGAAAAGCGACTTGCCGAGATAATGGCTACGGAAAATGCATGGTTTACTCTGCCACAGGAAGAAGCACAGGTAGTCGCAGACAGCTTAAATGGCAAGGAAACCCCTGTCCTTGATACAGAGCCGCAGACTGCTGACCTAATCAGCAAGGAAATCATGGCAGATAATCGCAAATATGTCGTTGAAAGTGTTGGCTCTATCAGCGGCGATGTATCCATGCGTGACATTACCTTTCAAAATAATGTTGGTTTCCCGATTAACCGAGTGGAAAAGCTGCCCCGTGTTCTTGCATGGCTGAACGCACAGGAAACCGCAGAAATACTGCCCGAAGAAAAAGAAGCAACTGCTCCTTCCGTTACTGCTGACCGACACAATTACCGCATCACCGATGACGGTCTGGGTGTAGGCGGTGCAAAAGAAAAGTTCCGTAACAACATGGTGGCAATCAACCTCCTGCATGACCTTGAAATAGAAAACCGCCTTGCTACACCTGAAGAACAGGAAACCCTCTCAAAGTATGTCGGTTGGGGCGGTTTATCGCAGGCATTTGATGAAAAGAATGCTGCATGGGCAAACGAGTTTAAGGAGCTATATGCTGTCTTATCCCCCGAAGAATACCGTGCGGCAATGGAATCCACCCTGACCGCTTTTTATACGCCGCCCATTGTTATCAAGGCGATGTATGAAGCGGTAGGAAATCTGGGCTTTACGCAGGGCAATATCTTAGAGCCATCCTGCGGTACAGGCAATTTCTTTGGGCTACTGCCCGAAAGCATGGAAAAATCCAAGCTCCACGGTGTAGAAATTGACTCACTCACTGCCAGAATTGCAAAGCAGCTCTATCAGAAAGCCACCATCGCCATACAAGGCTTTGAGGATACCAAGCTGCCCGATGACCATTTTGATGTGGTTATGGGGAACGTGCCTTTCGGAGATTTTAAGGTCAGCGACAGCCGATATGATAAGCACAAGTTTCTAATACACGACTATTTCTTTGCGAAAGCTCTGGATAAAGTCCGTGCCGGCGGTGTTGTACTGTTCATCACTTCTAAGGGAACGATGGACAAAGAGAATCCGTTGGTAAGGCGGTATATCGCAGAGAGAGCCGAGTTGTTAGGGGCAATCAGATTGCCGAACAATACGTTTAAGTCGAATGCCGGAACAGAAGTTACCTCAGATATTCTGATTTTGCAAAAACGTGACCACATGATTACTGACCTGCCTGATTGGGTGCATCTTGATAAAGATGATAACGGAATTACCATGAACCGCTACTTTGTGGAGCATCCTGAAATGGTGCTTGGCGATATGGTCATGGAAAGCACACGTTTAGGTCTTGACTCCACTTGCAGACCCCGTATAGATGAAAGCCTTGAACAGCTACTATCCGAAGCAGTAAAAAATATCAGTGGTGAAATCCCAGAGTATGACATTGACGAAATCTCAGATGAGCAGGACAATTCCATTCCTGCTGACCCTGTGGTTAAAAAATTCTCCTTTGCTCTGGTAAACGGCAAGGTCTACTTCCGTGAGAATGAGCGCATGAACCCTGCTACGGCATCACTGACCGCCGAAAACCGTATCAAAGGTCTTGTTGAAATCCGTGACTGCGTCCGCCGTTTGATTGAATATCAGACCGAGGATTACCCGGAAGAACTGATACACACCGAGCAGGAAAATCTAAACCGTCTGTACGATGATTTTGCAGAAAAGTACGGTCTTATCAACAACAGGGGTAACTATCTTGCGTTTGCATCGGACGAGAGCTACTTCCTTTTATGCTCTTTAGAGGTGCTTGACGATGAGGGTAATTTCAAACGCAAGGCGGATATGTTCTCCAAAAGGACAATCAAGCCCCATCGTGCGGTGACTTCCGTAGAAACCGCAAGCGAAGCGCTGGCTCTGTCCATCGGTGAAAAAGCCCATATTGACCTTGACTATATGGAGCAGCTTACAGGCAAACCACAGGCGGAAATTATCAGGGACTTGGAGGGTGTTATCTTTCGAGTGCCGAACTCCGAGCCTGCAAAGTATGTCACAGCAGACGAATATCTCTCCGGCAACGTGCGTGTAAAGCTCCAGATTGCACAGGAAGCTGTTAAGACACAGCCCGATATTGCAATCAACGTAACGGCTCTCACACAGGTCATTCCCAAAGACCTGTCGGCAGGCGAAATCTCTGTCCGATTGGGTGCAACATGGATACCGCAGGAGGATATTCAGCAATTTGTCATGGAGCTGCTATCGCCATCGCAGTATGCGGCGAACAGGCTTAAAGTACGCTACACCCCGATAAATGGTGATTGGTTCATCGAAAACAAAGGCTCTGACTTTGGCAATATCAAGTCAGAAAGCACCTACGGAACAAAACGGGCTTCCGCTTACCGTATTATTGAGGACTCGCTGAACCTGCGTGACGTTCGTATCTTTGACTATGTTCTGGACGAACACGGCAATAAGAAAGCTGTATTTAATCGTGATGAAACCACCAAGGCACAAGCAAAGCAGGAAATCATCAAGCAGGCATTTGTAGACTTTCTCTGGAAAGACCCAGAGCGAAGAAACCGCCTTGTCCGCTATTACAATGACACCTTTAACAGCATTCGACCCCGTGCGTATGACGGCAGTCATATCACCTTTGGCGGTATCAGTCCAGAAATCTCACTCAGACCGCACCAAGTCAACGCCATCGCCCATATCCTTTATGGCGGCAATACCCTCCTTGCCCACAAGGTAGGAGCAGGTAAAACCTTTGAAATGGTAGCGGCGGCACAGGAAAGTAAGCGGCTCGGCTTATGCCAGAAATCCATGTTTGTTGTGCCGAATCATCTTGTCGGTCAGTGGGCTTCGGAGTATCTGCGGCTGTATCCGAGTGCCAATATTCTGGTTGCGACCAAGCAGGATTTTGAAACCGCTAACCGAAAAAAGTTCTGCGGCAGGATTGCCACAGGCGATTATGATGCGGTTATCATCGGGCATTCGCAGTTTGAAAAAATTCCGATGAGCCTTGAACGACAGTATCAGATGTTGGAACAGCAGCTCGATGATATTGAGCGTGGGATTGACGATATAAGGGCATCCAACGGCGAGCAATTCACCGTCAAGCAGTTGATGAAAACCCGTAAGGCAATTAAAGCAAAGCTCGATAAGCTCAATGATACCAAGCGAAAAGACAGCGTGATTGACTTTGAAGAACTCGGTGTTGACCGCCTGTTTATTGATGAGAGCCATTTTTACAAGAACCTCTATCTCTATACCAAGATGAGAAATGTCGGCGGCATTGCCCAGACCGAAGCCCAGAAAAGCTCCGACTTATTTATGAAGTGCCGCTATCTTGACGAAATCACAGGCAACCGTGGCACGATTTTCGCAACAGGCACACCCATCTCAAACTCAATGGTTGAGATGTATTCCGTACAGCGGTACTTGCAGTATGATGCACTTGCCCGAAACGGATTGCAGCACTTTGACAGTTGGGCATCGACCTTTGGCGAAACAGTTACAGCTTTGGAGCTTGCCCCGGAGGGAACAAATTACCGAGCCAAGACAAGGTTTGCGAAGTTTTACAACTTACCAGAGCTGATGTCTATGTTCAAAGAGGTTGCCGATATTCAGACCGCCGATATGCTGAACTTGCCTGTGCCGGAGGTCGTATACCACAATATCAAGGTACGCCCAAGCGAAATACAGGCAGAAATGGTTAAATCACTGTCCGAAAGAGCAGAAAAAGTTCGTGACAGGCTTGTCGAGCCGAACATTGACAATATGCTCAAAATCACGAATGACGGCAGGAAACTGGCACTTGACCAGAGAATGATTGACCCCATGCTCCCTGATGATGAGAACAGCAAGGTCAATGCCTGCGTGGATAATGTCTATCGCATCTGGGAAAACAACGCTGACACCAAAGCCACTCAGCTCGTTTTCTGCGACCTCAGCACCCCAAAAAGTGACGGCACGTTCAATGTCTATGATGATATGCGAGAGAAACTCATTCAGCGTGGCGTTCCGGCAGAGCAAATCCGCTATATCCATGAAGCGAATACCGATGCCCAAAAGAAAGAATTGTTTGCCAAAGTCCGCAGCGGTGAGGTGCGTGTTCTGCTTGGCTCTACTCAAAAAATGGGTGCAGGAACGAATGTACAGGATAGGCTGATAGCCATTCATAACCTTGATTGCCCGTGGCGTCCCTCGGATTTAGAGCAGCGGCAAGGGCGAATTGAACGGCAAGGAAACCAGTTCCCACAGGTTGAAGTTTACCGATATGTGACCGAGCAGACCTTTGATGCCTACCTTTATCAGATGGTGGAGGGCAAGCAAAAATTCATCAGTCAGATAATGACGAGCAAAAGCCCTGTCCGTTCTGCCGAAGATATGGACGAGGTAGCGTTGTCCTTTGCCGAGGTAAAAATGCTTGCCACGGGTGATGTGCGGTTCAAGGAAAAGATGGATTTAGACATTCAGGTGTCTAAGCTCCGAGTATTAAAACAGAGCTATTTGAGTGAACGCTATGAATTGGAGGACAAGATTATCAAGTTCTATCCGCAGGAAATCAAGGCATATGAGGAACGTATTACGGCTTATGAAAGCGACAAATTACTTGCCGAACAGCACAAACCGCAGGGCGAGGATAAGTTCTGCCCGATGACCATAAACGGCACAACCTACACCGAAAAAGCAGATGCCGGAGAACGCCTGCTTGCGGTCTGTAAGGAAATAACCGCTACACAACCCGTTCCGATTGGCAGTTACCGTGGTTTTAGAATGGAGGTTTATTATGATGCCGCTTTTACAGAATACCGCTTAAACCTTTGCGGAAAACGTAAACACCAAGTGTCACTCGGCTCTGATGCACATGGGAACCTGACCCGAATTGAAAATGAGTTGTCAAAAATCCCTGCCAAACTCGAAGCTGCAAGGACAAAACGCACCGAAACCACGGCACAGCTCGATAACGCAAAGGTCGAGGTACAGAAGTCTTTCCCGTATGATGATGAGCTGAATATAAAATCTGAGCGGCTGAATGAATTAAATATTGAGCTGAATTTGGATAAGAAAGAGCCTGCCACTTTCGATGCAGAGCCAGACCAGACGGAAAATACGCCCGTGAAAAAATGTGAAGATAGAGGGCGGTAATCCTTTTTGCACATTTGAATGAGCCTAATCTGAGCGGTATAATGTAAGCTATAAAGAAATCGGAGGTGATAATGTGCAGGATAAATTCAACTTTGAAACCTTTCTGGATGCTTATAGAGGTGAGTTTGACGAATATTTGAGCAGTTCCATCGTAGCTATCTACGCCACTCCACAGCATAAGGAAATCATGGAGGAACTTGATAATCTCTATAAACAATACCCACGGGTAGCAGATGTGGTTGATATGGGAAAGTCTCATGACCTATCGGTAGAGGAATGTACCGCATTGATAAGAGCGTATGATTTAAAGAATCAGTTTGTTGCTCTGGAGATGCAAGATGTCTATTTCAAGGGGTGTAGGGATTGTGTGGGATACCTGAAACGGATGAATTTGCTATAAGTAGGGACGGTATTGGCTGATGCTGATGCCGTCTTTTTATATGGAAAAAACTTTTTCAAAAGCATATTGACATTTATCTATCTAACCGCATATAATAACGTATAGACAATTATCAATGTGAGGTGAAATTAAGATGAATGAAAAATATACCAAAAATGTCGGGTTGTTCAAAGCACTTGCGGACACAAACAGGCTTATGATTGTGGATATGCTTTCCTGCGGTGAGCTTTGCGCCTGCAAGATTTTAGAGAAGTTTAATATTACACAGCCGACCCTGTCCCATCATATGAAAATCCTTTGCGATTGCGGTTTGGTAAACGTGCGTAAAGACGGTAAATGGTCGTACTATTCTTTGGATGAAAAGAAAGTACAGGACTTCAAAAACTTTTTATGCTCGGTGACAACAAGCACAGAAGATTGTATTTGCAAGGAAGGGGTGTGCGACTGTGGAAAAGAATAAATCCGGTATCAGCTTTTTTGAAAAGTATTTAACGGTTTGGGTACTGCTCTGCATGGCGGCAGGGATATTGATTGGGAAGTTTCTACCCGCCGTTCCCGACTTTTTAGGAAAATTTGAATATGCACAGGTTTCAATACCGATTGCCATTTTAATATGGCTGATGATTTTTCCCATGATGCTCAAGGTGGATTTCAAGAGCATTAAAAACGTAGGCAAAAATCCAAAGGGGTTATTTGTAACATGGGTGACAAACTGGCTGATAAAGCCGTTTACCATGTTTGGCATCGCAAGTCTGTTTTTCTTTGTGGTGTTTAAGGCTCTTATCCCTGCGGATTTGGCAAGAGACTACTTGGCCGGAGCCGTTCTGCTCGGAGCCGCTCCCTGTACGGCAATGGTATTTGTGTGGAGTCATCTAACCAAAGGCGACCCCGCCTATACGGTGGTGCAAGTGGCGACAAACGACCTCATTATCCTTGTGGCGTTTACTCCGATTGTTGCGTTTCTGCTTGGTATCGGCGGCGTACAAATCCCATGGGATACCTTGTTTCTTTCCGTCGGTCTGTTTGTCGTGATACCGCTTGCAGGCGGCATCATCACACGCACGCAGCTTATTAAGCGAAAAGGCGAGGACTATTTTAACAATACATTCCTACCGAAGTTTAATAACATTACGGTTGTGGGACTTCTGCTGACCTTGATTATCATATTTTCATTTCAAGGCAATGTCATTTTGGAAAACCCGTTACACATTATTTTGATTGCCGTGCCGCTTGTTATTCAGACGTTCCTTATCTTCTTTATAGCGTACTTGGCAAGCAAGTTGTTAAAACTGCCGCACAATATCGCCGCCCCTGCCGGAATGATTGGTGCATCAAACTTCTTTGAACTTGCCGTTGCGGTTGCGATTGCCTTATTCGGTGCAAAATCACCCGTGGCGTTGGCGACTATTGTAGGCGTACTTACCGAAGTGCCGGTGATGCTGATACTTGTTAAAATTGCAAATAATACGAAAGGGTGGTTTAAGGAGAATGAAACAAATAAAAGTTGATTTTCTTTATCTTGACCTTAATACCTGTGAGCGTTGCATGGCAACGGACGAAACGCTTAAACAAGCTCTTGATGTTCTGTCCGGCGTGTTTGAAACGCTTGAATTTGAGGTAATTCTCAATTCGGTCAATATCTCAACAAAAGAACTTGCCGAACAATACCGATTTATCAGTTCCCCGACCATCCGTGTAAACGGCGTGGATATTTGCACCGAGCTTGTGGAAAGCGACTGTGCCGATTGCGGCGACCTATGCGGTGACAGCGTGGATTGCAGGGTGTTTGTTTATGAGGGTAAGCAATATGAACAACCGCCCGTGCCGATGATTGTTGACGGAATGTTAAAGGCGATTTACGGGCAGAAACCGTCTGAAACAGAAAACTATACCATGCCCGATAACCTTATCCGATTTTTTGAGGGTAAAAATAGTTGCTGTGAAAGTGACTGCGGCTGTGGTGACAGTCAAACAAATAATAATATTTTAAGGAGCGATTTATCTATGAAAACAATGTCTATTTATGAGCCTGCCATGTGCTGTGAAACTGGTCTTTGCGGTGTGGGAGTTGACCCCGAACTGCTCCGTATTTCTACGGTGTTTAACAATCTGAAAAAGAACGGCGTTAATGTCAAACGCTTTAATCTTAGCAATTTCCCGCAGGAGTTTATTAAAAATGCTGAAATAAACAAGCTGATTAACGGCGAGGGTGGCGTGGATGCCCTTCCGGCAACGGTGGTTGACGGTGAAATCGTCAAGACCAAAGCCTACCCGACCAATGCCGAAATCGTGATGTGGCTGAATATTCCCGCAGATTATATCGTGGAAAAAACCGAAAAGTCCGGCAAATCTGACGGAGGATGCGGCTGTAAAGGCGGGTGTTGCTAAATGAATCCTTTTGAACTGGATAAAATCAACCTCACGAAATATCTGTTTTTCACGGGCAAGGGCGGCGTGGGTAAAACCTCAATCGCCTGTGCGACCGCCGTAACACTTGCCGATAATGGCAAAAAGGTTTTGCTTGTCAGCACCGACCCCGCATCCAATTTACAGGATGTTTTCAGTACAGAGCTTGACGGCAAAGGTGTTGCGATTGCCAAAGTGCCGGGGCTTGTCGTTGCCAACCTTGACCCGATACAGGCGGCGGCTGAATATAGGGAAAGCGTGATTGCTCCATATCGAGGCAAACTGCCCGATGCCATACTTGCCAATATGGAAGAACAGCTATCCGGCCCTTGCACCGTGGAAATCGCAGCTTTCAATGAGTTGACAAACTTCATCACGGA
>POVV01000198.1_pt1 | contig 48779 bp, 29 predicted proteins | sample 1560271 | NCBI WGS metagenome assembly POVV01 (sample SAMN08337232, study PRJNA429181) | Bioreactor metagenome, whole genome shotgun sequencing project. | biome: cows' rumen and soil; feature: anaerobic; isolation source: anaerobic chemostat enrichment culture, galacturonate as sole carbon... | reverse complement strand
TAACGATATTCAGGTGGTTATAACACCGGGGCTCCACCTCTTCCCATTCCGAACAGAGAAGTTAAGCCCGGTCGTGCCGATGGTACTGCGTAAAAGTGGGAGAGTAGGTTACCGCCGTTTTAAACGCAAAGTCCGTATACATCGAATTGTATGCGGACTTTTGCTATTGATACAATCCAAGTACACAAAGGATAAATAGCATAAGAAAAGGAGAGTCTATTATAGCTCTCCTTTTTTGTTTTGTATTCTCAAGTAAATAATTAAGTTCTTATATTTCAAACAAACGAGTTCTTGCAAGCAGGCATGCTCCTATCATTCCTCCTCGATCTCGTAAATTAGATAATACTATTTTAGAATCTTTGTTTACTAAATTTAATGAATATTTTCGGATTGCTGTTTTTATTGGCTGCATAATGTAGTCACCAGTTAAAGATACGGTTCCTCCTATTATAACCATCTCAGGATTGAATATATTAATTAATCCGGCGATATGTTTTCCTAATTCAAGTCCGGTTCTTTCAACTAATTCGATGCAAAGAATATCTTCTTTGTTTGTAGCTTCTATAATATCTTGTAGAGTAATATGTTTTCCTTCAAGAATTTTCTTTGACAGTATAGATGAAGCACCGTCCTTAATAGCTTGTTTTAAATGTCTATATATGGCAGCTCCAGAAGCTTCTGTTTCAAGGCACCCTTTTTTCCCACAATGGCAAAGGATCTCATTGTCGAAAGCCTGTATGTGCCCAAATTCTCCAGAAAATCCAGATTTACCGCTATAAATCTTACCGTCAATGATAATACCTATAGCTAAACCCCAGCTAACATTTACAAATATGATATTTTTTTCATTATTCACACATCCAGCTAAGTATTCTCCATAAGTCATAGAACGAGTGTCATTATCAATCGTAACTCTGTAACCTATTTTAGAACTTATAATTTCCGATAAAGGCCTTTCTTCAAAATAAAAAATGCTATAGCTGTATCCTGATTCAGGATTTACACGCCCCGAAATATTGATATTAATATTTAATATTTTATCTTGCTTTATATCTTGTTTATGGATAAAAGACAATATTATCTTGCATAGATGATCAAGGCTTTCAGGACTGTTTTCTATTGAGTAAGGGATCAGGTCTTCGTCAATTAAATCTCCTTTGAAGTTCATAATACCGATATGTACTCTAAAATGTTTAATATCTACGCCAATAAAAAATCCTGATTCGGGGTTTAAGCCATAAAGGCTAGGGTGACGCCCCCCACTAGTTTCTAATTTTCCTTTATCTTCAATGTAACCATCATCACACATTTCTGCTATTAGTTTGGTAACAGTAGGAATACTTAAATCCAATACTTTTGAAAGCTCTGTAATCGTAGAACTTCCAGATTGTATATAGTAATTAATAATATTTTTTTTTATTAGGGCAGACTTTGTACCCTTCTCTATTTCTTGAAGCAATTTAGTATCCATTTTAATTTATGATTAAAGAGAGATGCTTATCTACAAAGATAATAAAATCTTACCTATTATTCTTTTTATTGTTTAATAATTCAGATAAATAGTAGCTGTATTTTAAAATATTTTATTTAATGGGCCTTGTTTGATTTATACGTATATTATTATGTGTTTCTGATGTTGATATATTTAAAAAATGAATTATATATCCAATATTAACTAAAAAATATAATTAAATAAGTCTTATTATTGAAAATAGTTTATATATTTGTATCGAATAAGTACCCAGGGCACTCTAAATAAACCATTCTCGTTAAATTTTTTTAGTATTAAGAAAACACAAAATATTCCAATGAAAAACAAAAGTCGTAGAGAATTTTTGAGGAATGCTGCTTTGGCTGGAATTGCTGCTAGTGTAGTACCTGCAATAAACAGTTACGGTAATACAACGGTCAGAGAATCTTCTTTGTCTGAATCAGGATTGATTGTACCTAAAAATCAAGGATTACATATATCCGGGACTTTTTTAGACGAGATCTCACATGATATACCTCATCAGAATTGGGGTGAGAAAGAGTGGGATAAAGATTTTCAATATATGAAAAGTATTGGTATCGATACTGTTATTATGATACGTTCCGGTTACAGGAAATTTATTACATATCCTTCCCAATATCTTTTGCGAAAAGGATGTTACATGCCTTCTGTCGATTTGTTGGATATGTATCTACGTCTTGCTGACAAATATAATATGAAATTTTATTTTGGACTATACGATTCGGGAGAATACTGGGATACGGGTGATTTACGTGCCGAGATCGATCATAATAGATTTGTTATAGATGAAGTATGGGAAAAATATGGACAAAAGTATAAGAGTTTTGGAGGCTGGTATGTTAGTGGCGAGATAAGCCGCAAGACTAAAGGAGCGATAGATGCTTTTCATATGATGGGCAAACAGTGTAAAGATGTTTCGGGAGGTCTACCTACCTTTATTTCTCCATGGATTGATGGGAAAAAGGCTGTAATGGCAGCATCGGGAACATTGTCTAAGAATGATTCAGTTTCTGTACAGGAGCACGAGCGTGAGTGGAGTGAAATCTTCGATGGCATAAAAGGTGTTGTGGATGCCTGTGCTTTTCAGGATGGACATATTGATTACGATGAGTTAGATGCCTTCTTTGAGGTAAATAAAAAAATGGCAGACAAGTATGGCTTAAAGTGTTGGACTAATGCTGAAACTTTTGATCGTGATATGCCTATAAAATTTTTGCCTATAAAATTTGACAAATTGCGGATGAAGCTCGAAGCAGCTCGTCGTGCAGGTTATGATAAGGCTATTACTTTTGAGTTCTCTCACTTTATGAGCCCTCAATCTGCATATTTGCAAGCCGGACATCTGTATGACAGATATAAAGAATATTTTGAAATAAAATAACCCCCGAATATAAAGTATGAATTCGAAAGCAAATCTTAAATATGTAAGTTTTCTGTCTCTTGCTGCGGCTTTAGGTGGTTTTCTTTTTGGATATGATGCAGCAGTAATATCAGGAACAATAAGCCAGATATCAAAACAATTCTCATTAGATGAGATAATGCAAGGATGGTATGTGGGGTGTGCATTGATAGGATCTATTGCGGGAGTAGCCATGGGTGGAGTAATTAGCGATACGTTTGGACGTAAAAGAACTCTACTTGTTTCAGCAACATTATTTGCAGTATCATCTGTCTGGTGTGCCATAGCTTCTGATTTCGATCATTTGGTGTATGCTCGTATGATAGGTGGGGTGGGAATAGGTATTGTATCTATTGTTTCGCCTTTGTATATATCTGAAATATCTGTTGCCCAATATAGGGGACGTATGGTGTCTCTTTATCAATTGGCTGTTACAGTTGGTTTTTTAGGTGCATACCTCGTTAATTTTGCTTTGTTGAGTTATTCTAAGACAGGAGCAGAAGATCTTAATTCTCCTTGGTTATCTCTCATTTTTCACGAGCAGGTTTGGCGTAGTATGTTAGGTATGGCGGCTATACCATCCATGTTGTTTTTTGTTATTATTTTCTTTATACCCGAAAGTCCAAGATGGTTGATTTTGAAAAAAAGAGAAGAGAAGTCTTTTGCAATATTGAAGAATATATACGGATCTGATCAGATGGCCAAATATGAATTGAATGAGACTAAAAGTGTATTAGGAAATGAAAATAAAGCTAATTGGCGCGATTTACTAAAGCCGGGAATAACGAAGGCTGTATTGATAGGTGCAGCGATAGCTATACTTGGTCAGTTTATGGGAGTTAATGCTGTTTTGTATTATGGGCCTTCGATATTCGAGAGTAGTGGTCTGTCTGGTGATGACTCACTCTTTTATCAGGTAATTGTAGGGTTAGTAAATGTATTGACTACTATTCTAGCAGTTTTTATAATAGACAAAGTTGGGCGAAAGAAACTCGTTTACTTCGGAGTTTCGGGTATGATTATATCGCTTCTTCTTATTGCGGGATATTTTACGAAAGGCTCGGAACTAGGGATACCTAGCGTATTCTTACTGATCTGTTTTCTTGCTTATGTTTTCTTTTGCGCTATATCTATTAGTGCTGTCATATGGGTGTTATTATCAGAAATGTATCCTATAAAAGTGCGTGGACTTGCAATGTCTATTGCCGGATTTTCTTTATGGTTCGGAACGTATCTGATCGGGCAATTAACACCTTGGTTATTAAAAAATCTTACCTCAGCCGGAACTTTTATCCTTTTTGCTGTCATGTGTATTCCTTATATGTATATTATTTGGAAACTTGTACCTGAAACTACAGGAAAGTCGCTTGAGGAAATAGAAAAGTACTGGAAAAAACAACCATAATATACAATAATACAATGAACTTATTAGAACTGGAGAAGCAATACAAAACGGAATTGCTAGATAATGTTTTACCCTTTTGGATCGAACATTCAATAGATAAAGAGTATGGGGGTTACTTCACTTGTCTTGAAAGAGATGGTAGTATATTCGATACTGACAAATTCATATGGTTGCAAGGCAGAGAAGTGTGGATGTTCTCAATGCTTTACAATAAAGTAGAGAAGAAACAAGAGTGGCTTGACTGTGCGATACAAGGAGGGGAGTTCTTGAAAAAATATGGACATGATGGCAATTATAATTGGTATTTCTCACTGAACAGACAAGGAGAACCTTTGGTAGAGCCTTATAATATTTTTTCGTACACGTTTGCTACCATGGCTTTCGGACAGCTTTATAAAGCAACAGGAAATGAAGAGTATGCTCAAATAGCAAGTAAGACATTTGATATAATTCTTTCTAAATCGGACAATCCGAAGGGAAAATGGAATAAAGCTTATCCGGGAACACGGAATCTGAAAAATTTTGCATTGCCGATGATCTTGTGTAATCTGGCTTTAGAAATAGAACATCTTCTTCCACCCGAAACATTGAATGACATGATAGATACATGTATTCATGAGGTGATGGATGTCTTCTTACGGCCCGAGCTTGGCGGTATCATAATTGAGAATGTAACACTCGATGGAAAACTGTCCGACACTTTCGATGGACGATTGGTAAATCCAGGGCATGCAATAGAAGCGATGTGGTTTATAATGGATCTGGGGGTAAGATTGAATAATAAACAGCTGATAGATAAGGCTGTTAAGACTACCCTTACAATGTTAGAGTATGGATGGGACAAGAAATATGGTGGAGTTTTCTATTATATAGATAGGCTTGGGTATCCTCCTCAACAATTAGAATGGGATCAAAAATTGTGGTGGGTACATTTGGAAACCCTGATTTCTTTGCTAAAAGGATATAAACTAACAGGCTCAAAAGAGTGTCTAGAGTGGTTTGAAAAGGTACATAATTATACATGGGCTAATTTCAAAGATGAAGAACATCCCGAATGGTTTGGTTATCTCAACCGCAGGGGTGAAGTTTCTCTTACGCTAAAGGGCGGAAAATGGAAAGGATGCTTTCATGTACCTCGCGGTTTGTACCAATGTTGGAAAACACTTGAAGGAATAAATCAGAACTCTCAAGCAGAGACCTCTAGTTGCAAAAGTGAAGTCTTACGCTAAAAGAGTAATTAATATAAACTAATTAATTTGAAAACATGATTGTTAACTTATCTTAAAAAATGCATAATGAAAAAACGTATTCAGACATGTAAGATGAGAGTATTATTCTCAATTCTGCTATCATGCTTGTTTCTAAGTTTGCAAGCACAAAAAACGGTGACAGGTACGGTATTTGATTCCAACAAAGAACCTTTGGTGGGAGCAAGTATTAAACTTGGAGGAACAAAAACGACAGTAATTACAGATCTTGATGGGAAGTATACGATTACGGTACCTAATGGAGAGGGCGCTCTTGAATTTTCATATATAGGTTTTAAACAACATATAGAAAAGATAAATAACAGGTCGATAATAGATGTCGTTTTGGAGGAAGATTCTCAGCTGATAGACGAAGTTATTGTTGTAGGCTACGGAATACAAAAGAAATCGAGCATGACTAGTGCTGTTTCGGCACTAAAGGGAGATGATTTGATAAAGGCTCCGGCTACAAATGTTTCTAGCTTGCTAGGTGGACGTTTGCCAGGAATATCTTCTGTTCAAGAAACAGGAGAGCCGGGACTAGACCAAGCTGTACTGAGAGTACGCGGGTCAAAATATGGAGTAGTATATATTGTAGATGGAATGCCTCGATCTATAAATGATATAAATCCGAATGATATAGAATCGGTATCTGTATTGAAGGATGGAGCAGCAGCTGCTGTATATGGACTCGATGCTGCAGGAGGGGTTGTTATTATATCTACTAAAGGAGGTAGGCAAGGTAAGCCTGAAGTTACTTATACCGGGTCTGTCGGAGCTTCTTTGAATGCAAACTTCCCTAAGTTTATGAATGGACCTCAGTTTGCTCATTATTACAATATGGCGGACTTAATGGACAAATTGGCAAGTGGAGCTATTACAGATAGAAAACAATATGTTCCTATTTTTACAAATGCGGATATTGCGGCTATGACCAATGGCGATCCTACAGACGGATGGGATAATGTAGATTATATAAACGAGGTATTTGGTACAGGAACGAACCAAAATCATAATGTTACATTACAGGGAGGTTCTGAAAATGCAAAATATTATACCTCTTTTGGCTATTTGGGTCAAAAAGGGAATATTGATAATTTTAAATATCGCAGATATAATCTACGAACAAAGATTGATGCTCAAGTTTCTAATAATTTCTCTATATCTATCGGACTTGCAGGCAATATAGGCAGAAGACAAACTCCGGGATTCTCAGCAGGAGGTGGCGACAATGATCCTTGGGCAGGAGAAAAAGGATGGTTGTCTATAGCACGGCAAACAATAGCAATGCATCCTTATTTACCCATAACATACGATGGTTTGTACACAGCTACTCCGTTGCGTAATACAGGATTGCCACATAGCCCGCTATCGGCAATCTATGAATCAGGTTTTAAAAAGACAAGATCTACAGATTTACAAACAAATATCATCTTGGAATATAAAATTCCGTCGATAAAAGGTCTTAGTGTGAAAGCTACAGGAGCTTATGACTATGGAACATCTCACAATAAGAATTTGAACACACCATACTATTTATCAGCAATTAGTTTACCGGATTCTAATAGCAAACTTGGATATGCCAAAACAATAGATCCTAGATCTAATACAACGATAAGTTTGGGTGAAGGACAAACGACATACGAAACCATGGTAGGACAAGCCGGTATATATTATGTAAACTCTTTTGGAAAACATAATGTGGATTTGATGGCTTTGGGAGAAATGAGAGACTATAAATCAAACTCTTTTTCAGCTTATGTAAAAGGGTTGTCTATCGCAGAACTTCCAGAGATAAATTTTGGTAGCACACAGGATTCTCCATCTAGAGGAAAGAGCTCTGCATCGCGAAATGTAGGTTATGTTTTCCGTGCAAGATATGATTATGCCAGCAAATATTTAGCTGAAGTTACAGGACGGTATGATGGTTCATATTTATTTGCAGGTAGTGGTAAACGTTGGGGACTTTTCCCTTCGGGGTCAGTTGCATGGAGAATATCACAAGAAGATTTTATGAAAGATTTTTCTTTCATCGATGATCTTAAGGTTCGTGCATCTGTTGGGTTATTAGGTTCTGCTACAATTAATGAATATGCTTTTTTAAATCTCTATAATTTGACTAACACAGGGGTGTTACTTAATGGTAGTCTAAATAATATTGTAGAACCGGGTGTAATAGCTAATCCTGATTTAACATGGGAAAAAACATTATCATATAATACAGGGTTTGACCTTTCTATGTGGGGAGGAAAATTCGGAGTTGAATTTGATCTGTTTTATAAATATAATTACGATATCTTAACATATATGGGTGGTAATTATTCCCCATCTATGGGTGGATATTATCAGACATATGCCAATTATAATAAAATGGATACTAAAGGTTTTGAGATATTGTTGTATCATCAAAATTCGATAACCCTTGCCGATAAGAAATTTAGCTATAGAGTATCCCCTAATCTTACTTTTGCTAGAAGTCGATGGTTGCGGGTAGCAGAGCAAGCAAATTCCCCCGAACATCAAAAGCTTACAGGACGCAAATACGGATCTATTTCAGGATGGGTGGCAGAAGGTTTGTATCACTCAGAAGAAGAGATAGACAACTCTGCTTGGTATAGCTCCCGTCCGAATGTAGGTGATATCAAATATAAAGATTTGAATGGTGATGGTAAAATTGATAGTCAGGATCGCGGATTTATTGGTCGTACCAATCGCCCTGAACTAACCTTTGGTGTTAACATAGGTGGAGACTGGAATGGATTCGATTTCAATGCTCAATTTACAGGAGGGGCGATGTTTGATGTTTCAATGACAGGTACATACTACAATGGTTACGACGATAATACAATATGGACTCAAACATTTAAGGAAGGTTCAAACTCTCCTTTATATCTTGTCGAGAATGCTTATAATATTGATAATCCGAATGGAACATTCCCTCGACTTACATTAGGTTCTCCGGGACATGGAGGTGATAATGGATTAGCTTCTACATTCTGGCTTCGTGATGGAAAATATATCCGTCTAAAATCGGCTCAGCTTGGCTATACTATTCCTAATAAAATAGTAAAGAAAGCAGGGTTAAGTAAGGTTCGTATATTTGCCGAAGGCTCAAATATATTTACTCTCAGCGGGCTGCCAAAAGGAATAGATCCGGAATCTCCAGGAGTTAATAATGGTTATTATCCACAACAGAAAACCTTTATGGGTGGGATTACTGTTTCGTTTTAAATACCTTAAATACCAGAATTATGAAATCAAAAATATTAAAAATTGCACTCTTTTGCGGAATATTGACATTCTGTGCGTGTGACGATTATTTGGATATGACTCCTACCGATTCGGTTTCGGATAGAACGATATGGAGTAGCGTACCAAATGCAGAAATGGCGATAAATAATTACTATAATTACATAAGTTATCTGAGCAACTTTGACTCCGGACAATCTACTGCCGGTATTACAGAAGGATTTACCGATATGTTGAAATATGGAGCAATGACATACAATGCTCACATGTATGTACCAAACGAATTGGCTTATGGAGGGACAGTATTGACTCCAACTTACGTTTCGGCTTATCTGGGTAATTGGGGCAAGATGTATGAATATATACGTATTGTCAATCAAGGGCTATCCGATTTGAGAAAATGGGGTACAGGTATTGAAGATAGCGAGTTTAAGAGGTTGGAGGGAGAAATCAGATTTTTCCGTGCATGGTTGTATACAGACTTGTTAAAGCGCTACAAACAAGTTATCCTGTATAATGAAGATTTGACTCAAATAAAGAAAGATAAACCGTTAAGCCCTGAGAGCGAAGGGTGGGATATGGTGGAAGCTGATCTTCGATTCGCCGCTGCAAACTTACCGTTGGCAGACAAAAGCACATCCAATAATACACGTTTAACGAGTGGTGCTGCTTATGGGCTTCTTTCAAGATCGATGTTATATGCTAAAAGGTGGGATGTTGTTGTGGAGGCTTATGAAGCTCTAGAAAAACAAAATATTTATGGACTAGTTGATGATTTTGCTGATGCTTTCGATCACGAAAAAGCCCTGAATGGAAAAGAAACTCTTTTGGTATATGCTTATGACAAAAATGGCGTATCACATTCTTTTGATAATTATTTTGCTCCCGGTGGAGACGAAAACAATAGCGTATCCGGAGGTATGGGAACGCCTACGCAGGAAATGGTAGAATCATTTGAATTGGCAACAGGAGGATTCCCGGATTGGTCTGCTTGGCATACTACATCAGGAACGGATCAAACACCGCCTTATGCTGATCTTGAACCTCGATTTCAAGCAACTGTATTATACAATGGCGCTTCGTGGAAAGGCAGAAAAATAGAGCCTTATGTAGGGGGAAAAGATGGATGGGCTGCATGGAAGGTTGATGCTGTTCCAGCGGGACGTACAACAACCGGATATTATTTGAGAAAACTGGTTGATGAGACACACGATTTCTCGGAACAATCTCAATCTACTCTTCCATGGGTGGCTATTCGTTACGCCGAGGTTATCCTTAATTATGCAGAAGCTTCTTATAATCTCAACAAAACAGCTGAGGCTAATAATGCGGTACGTCGTATACGTACTCGCGTTGGATTGCCATACTCAGATAAGGCCGGTAGTTCATTGTTTGATGCTATCCGTCAGGAAAGAAAAGTAGAGCTTGCTTATGAAGGTCAATATTACTGGGATATGAAACGTTGGAAGTTGGCTCATACTGCATTTACAGGAACGCGAGTTCATGGACTGAAAATAGAGAAAGATGATGCAGGTACTTTTGTGTATACGTATGTTGATTGCGATTTGCAGGATCGTCACTTCCCTCAGAAAATGTATCAAATACCTTTACCTGTAGACGAACTGAACTCAAACTCGGAGGTAGAACAATATGCTGAATGGAAATAACCTAATAACTAAAAAAACACAGATTATGAGAGTATATCTATATATATTTATAGCATTATTATCGCTATACTTTGCTGGCTGTCAAGATCCGGATACACTGACACCTACCGTAGAACGTAATGCTTTGACAAGTCTAAATGCAACCTTCACCGAAGGTAAATACATGGAAGGAAATGACAATGCAGGTACTTTTACCTTAAATATCACAGACCCTTCAGTTTCGGAATATGTGATAGAAGTGCCTTGGTATTATCCCGAAAATACAGATGAATTAACAGACATTACCCGCATGAGGCTACGTGCCGAATTAGGAAATAATTGTACTCTCTCTCCTGGTCTAGGGATTGTAGACCTAACGAAGGATAATTATTATACATTGACTTATCCCGACGGAAGTAAGCGTCAAATAAATATTAAAGGATCTATATATAAACTCAGAAAATGTGAAATCACTTATTTTGCAGTATCTGATGTAGCAAACGATATAGAAGTAACAGGCTCTATAAATAATGAGACAGGAGTTATTACATTGATATCTCCCGACGATTTGTCAAACGTGACTGTAGATATGAGTGTATCACCACATGCCACATTTAGTCCTTCTATAGAAGACAAGACCTTCGATTTCAATTCTGCTAAAGAATTTACGGTTACTGCTCACGATGGGGTAACTAAGAAAACTTATACAGTGAAGAAGGAAGTACCGGATAAGATTAGTTATGGATTTGTAGACGGCAGTCAAACTGATCTTTGGGCTATAAATCCTGTATCTGTTGGCTTAACATGGGGATCCGGCAATACAACCCTTGCAGCTATCAAAAATCACCTAATAGTTTCTGCAGGAGATGGTACGGCTCCGGTTTATCTGAATAGAATGACAGGTGTATTGCTTGGTAAAATAAATATGGGATCGGCAAAAGCTACAGGGTGTGTTACTAATGATGATAATAATAACCTGCTAATTGTAAACGAAGCAGCAGCAGGACAAGCTTTGAATATATACCGTACAAACTCAGTAACAGCAGCCCCTACACTATTTCTTTCATGGACTAATACATCAGGGTTGCCTATATCGAGAGTTGTAGTCAGAGGAAATATAGACGGGAATGCAGTCGTACTTGCCACATGCGATGGAGTAAGTGGAGTGTCCTCATCTAGTCAGGTTGTTCGTTGGGATATTGCGGGCGGAGTAATAGGTGCTCCTCAAACTATAACATTCTCTAATGTTGGAGGATGGGGTGGAGGAACCAGCAACACGCGTGTAGTTCCTCTTTCGACCACTAAATCAGACGGATATTTCTTGTCTTATTATAGTGCAAACACTCTTTATCACGTTGATGGTAGCACTAATGCAGGAAGTTCTAAAATAGTTTATGGCGATGGTTCTAGCTGGGGATATAATCTCAACCGTTTAGATGTTAGGGTATTTAATAATGCTCGCTATCTGACTATGGGACTAATGTCTCACTTCCCTCAATGGGGTATGAATGCCGCTGTTTATTTGTATGATGTCACTAGCCTTAGCATACTTACCGGCGATGTGACCAATTCACCGGCATTAGTTTACAAGAAAAATTTAGATTCCAATTCAGGATCAGATGGCATTTCGGCTAATGGGGATGTAATTCTGGTTCCTTCTACAAATGGCTTTTATATGCACTTGTACTATTGGGATAACAACACCAAAATGCTGGGTGCTACTAGTTTCAATTGTATAGATCAAAATTGATATTGAATATTTATCACCGATACTCTAATTTAAGTTGGAGTATCGGTATTTATAAAAAGAATATGAAAAAAGTATATTTTTATTTTTTCTGGTTTATTTTTTCTCTTACTGTATTCGTTTCATGTAGCAATGATGATCCTAAAATCCCCGATTGGGATTGGGGTGGAGGAGAAACAGACGGAGATGCTAAGCCTCGCTATATTTGGATCGATGCTGCTGCAAATTTTTCAGACTATGCAAATAGTAAAGAAAATATAGAACGCGACCTGACTCTGGCTAAGAATACAGGATTTACAGATATTGTAGTTGATGTCAGGCCTACAATGGGTGATGTCTTATTTAAAAGTTCTGCAGTGCAAGAGGTAAAGAAGCTCGACTATTGGCCCGAAAGTGGTGGCTATGCTTTTTATGAAAGAACTGCAACATGGGACTATCTGCAAGCTTTTATAGACACAGGTCACAAGCTGGGGCTGAAAGTTCATGCTGCTATCAATACTTTTGTTGCAGGTAATAGCTATCTATATGGATTGGGAGAACAAGGTTTATTGTTTAGAGATGAGACAAAAAGAGATTGGGCTACAACTGTTAACATAGGTTCAGGGGTGAAAAATGTTATGGATGTTTCAGAAGATAAATACTCTACTAAGTTTTTAAATCCTGTAAATGAAGATGTGCAGGAATATATTTTGTCTATTCTTGGAGACCTTGCCAAATATGATGTAGATGGTATTTTTCTAGATCGTTGCCGTTTCGATGGAATGACAAGTGATTTCTCGGAGTATACCCATAAAAAATTTGAAGAATATATTGGTGAAAAAGTTACAAACTTTCCAGCGGATGTAATGGAGCCCGATATGTCGGAATACAATGCATTGCCATCTGCCTTACCTCCATATTTTAAAAGATGGCTGGAGTTCAGGGTAAAAGTTATTCATGATTTTATAGTAAAGGCTCGTCAAAAAGTTAAAGGCGTAAATAATAATATTCAGTTTGGAGTGTATGTTGGGGCGTGGTATTCAAATTATTACGGAGTAGGGGTAAACTGGGCTAGTCCTAAATATAATACCTCAGCTTATTATCCTAAATGGGCTACAGCCAAATATATGGAATATGGTTATGCAGATCATCTCGACTTCTTATTACTTGGAGCATACGCTAGTGCAGATAAGATTACCGGAAGTACTGAATGGACGATCGAAGGTTTCTGCAAACTGGCCGGTGAAAAGTTAATGGGTGATGTAAAGTATGCCGGAGGTCCTGATGTCGGTAACTGGACTGTACCTGCCGGCACAGATGTGAAAGCCGCAGTGAAACAGACAGTGGGTGCTTCTATAAACAATGGCAATGGATATTTCTTATTTGATATTATACACATGAAAAAGTATAATTACTGGTCGGATGTAAAAGCCGGTATCGACTTATATCTTGCTAGCTTGGAGAACTCGAAGAAATGATACGATACATCAACAGATACATAATGATATTGGGCTTGGTGCTGTGTGTAGGCACAGTACAGGCTCAATGTCGTTTGTTGCATGGAAAAGTATCTTGCAAGGGAAAAGGGCTTGCTAATGTAATGGTTACTGATGGCTCAATATGTATAAATACCAATGAACGTGGCGAATACTCTTTCCAGAGTGTGAATAAAGATGGTTTTGTTTACATTTCTATTCCTGCAGGATATGTTACAGATATTGAGAAGGGAACTATTCCTTTATTTTATAAAAAAATAGAGAAGGATCAAGATGTTTATAATTTTGAATTGATCAAAAATCCAAAAAAAGATAGTCGGCATACATTCTTTGTTCATGCCGATGTGCAAGTAACAGCCTTGTCTGATTTAGAAAAGTATAAGAGTATTGTAAGCGATTGTAAACAATTGATGCGCGACTATAGCAGCCATGATACTTTTGGTGTCGATTGCGGTGATATAGTGGGTGACTCTCCTTTTCTTTTTCCCGAGTATATTAATACAATAAAAGAAATTGGATATCCTGTTTTCAGAGCTATAGGCAATCATGATATGGATTATTACGGACGTAGCCACGAAACTTCAGATCATACATTTAGCAACTATTTCGGACCTACACATTACTCTTTCAATAAAGGGAATGCTCATTATATAATAATGAATAATAACTTCTATATAGGGCGTGATTACTTTTATATGGGATATATCGATGAAAAAACTTTTACATGGCTTGAGCAAGATCTGGCGAGTGTACCTAAAGGTTCATTGGTATTTCTTATAATGCATATTCCGGGGCGCTTGAAGGATAAGCAAACACAATTCCAGTATAATTATGATCTTATTGCTGATCAGACCATTAATTTCGGGGCTTTATCTGAAATGATGAAGCCGTATCAGGCTCATATAATATCAGGTCATATGCACTATAATCTGAATATAGAACATTCCTCAAATCTTATAGAACATAATACAGCTGCAATTTGCGGTACATGGTGGCGAGGCGAAATATGCCTTGATGGTACCCCTCAAGGATATGCTATCTATGAAGTAGATGGCAACGATGTGAAGTGGTATTATAAAGGCTCAGGGTATAAAAAAGAATATCAGTTCAGAGGGTATCCTGTAGGAACCTCCGCCGAATATCCTTTTGATATAATAGTAAATGTTTGGAATTATGATCCTACATGGAAGGTGGAATGGCTTGAGAATGGAAAAGTGATGGGTAGTTTGCAGAAGTATACAGGCTTTGATCCTGATGCAGAAATTCTATGTGCAGATAAGAAAAAAGTTGTTTATGACTGGATTTTACCAATCAAGAATGAGCATATGTTTAGGGCTAAACCTCAAAACCCGAAAGCAAAAATAGAAGTACGTGTTACAGACCGTTTCGGACAAGTATATACAGATGTAATAAAATAATGTGAAATGGATAGGCGTAGATTTGTAAAGCTAGGGAGTATAGGTGCAGCTTTGTTTGCTATGAATAATTCTGTATTCGCACAAAGAAACAACTCTCAGCCTTCAATATATGGGCGTAATGCCAATATAAAACCAATAATGGGATCATGGTTCGAGTTTAAGCACCATCTCGACATTGAAGGTATTTATTGGAATAATACCTTGGCCAAATTTACAGATGAGCAATGGAAAGCATTGGTCAGGGATATCAGCGAAACAGGTATGCAATACATGGTGCTGATGTCGGTGGCTGATAATGGAAAAACATTTTATCCGTCTAAACTGCAACCACAATACGATTATACTTCGGCTGATCCGCTCGAAGCTGTTTTGTCTGCCGCAGATGAATATGGCCTTAAATTCTTTATAAGCAACGATTATTGGTCAGACTTTAGAGATGTCAACAATATGATGACTAATAAAGAAATAGCTGTCCTGAGGGAAAAAGGAATGGAGGAAATAGCTGCTAAATATTCTCATCACAAAAGTTTTTATGGATGGTATTATCCGAATGAAACGGGAATCTTTAATACGATAGACGAAACTACGGTAAACTATGTGAATCGTTGTTCTGAAATAGCACATCGTCTGACACCTCAAGCCCGAACATTGATAGCTCCGTATGGAACAAAATCTATCAGGTATAATGACTTATATGTAAGACAACTCGAGAGACTCGATGTAGATATTATAGCCTATCAGGATGAGGTAGGAGTAAAAAAGACAAAAGCGGGAACAGCAGGAAAATACTTTGAAGAACTCTATTATATGCATAATAAAGCCGGACGCTCACGTTTATGGGCCGATTTGGAAGTCTTTGAATTCGAAAAAGATGTTTATGATAGTGCCCTTATTTCGTCTTCATTCGATCGTGTTATAACACAGTTGGAAGATATTTCACCATTTGTGGAAAATATATTAATCTATCAGTATGTTGGACTCATGAGTAAGCCGGATTCTATAGCCGGAGCCGGACATAAAAGAGCTGAAAAGCTTTACGTGGATTATATGCGATGGTTTAACAAGCAGAGAGGACTGGTATGAAAAGAATATTTACATATATATGCTTTATTTCGATTTGTGTATATAGTCATGCGCAGTGGACGATAGAACAAGTAGAGAAAGGTAGCTCGTCTAAGAATGATATCAGGGCTATTTGTTTCGATCGGGTGGGTAATCTTTGGTTAGGTACTTCTTACGGAGTTTACAAACAAGAATCAGATGCATTCTCTTTACAGTCGCCTGAAGGTGTATATGTAGAATCTTTACTTGTAGATCGTGATGGAACTAAGTTTGCAGGAGTTTGGGGTGGTGGAGTTTATCAGTCTTCACCGGAGAACAACGATTGGGTAAAAAACGATGAAGCTTCTATATCTATGTCCGCAAACAGTATTTTCGTTGACAGCAAAGGTCAAGTATGGATTGGTACATGGAATAAAGGATTAGTATTGCTAGATGGCAGTGCATACAAAAATTACACAACTCATAATACGACAATAGGAGATAATACCATAACATGCTTTGCTGAAGATAAACAAAGTAGAATCTGGGTTGGCTCATTGCAAGGTGTTTCTTCATTTGATGGAAGAAAGGAGACTCTTTATAATATCAACAACAGTGCACTGCCTTCAAATGATATATATGCATTGGCTACAGATACCGATAAAAGTATTTGGATCGCTACAGCCTGTGGGTTGGCAAACTATAATAATGGTAAATGGAAGATATATGGCACTGATAATTCTCCCCTTTTATCTAACACAATATTATCACTAGCTGTTGACTCGAGGGGTATTCTATGGGCTGGTACTAATAAAGGTATTACCGCTATTAAAGGAAATCGTTTCCGTTCATTTACCTCTCAAAATAGTAATTTGATAGACAATCGTATTCAGACAATTGTAGTACATGCAGATAAACTATATGTAGGGACACAATTGGGGCTTGCGATATTAGATTTGAAATCTTTTTCTCTTTGATTAAATAACTAAATGATAATGAATTTTATTACAATAAAAACTATTCTTTTATTTTCCTTTTTTTCTCTTTTTTCTGTAATCGTTCGAACTCAGAGTAATGAATATCCTATTATTCCGGTTCCCGCTGAATTAGTACCTCAAAAAGGGAGCTTCACTCTGAATGACAAGACTCAGTTATATTTTCAAAATACGATGGATAGTTCGTTCGAAGAGGCTTTTTATCTGTTGCGTGAGCATCTGAAGCGATCGACAGGTTTTGACCTTCCAAAAGCGAATACAAATTCGAGAAAGAATATAATTATATGTAAACTAAATACTAATTTGGAAAAGGATGAGGCCTATAAGTTATTAGTATCACGATCCAAAATTGAAATTGAAGCTAAAACTCCCATAGGGCTGTTTTATGCTTTGCAATCTATCAGACAGCTTCTTCCTACGGAGTTTGAGCAGACAACACTGTCAACTAGCACAAAGTGGAATATACCATGTTGTGTGATTAATGATGCTCCTACATTCGTTTATCGTGGATTGCATATGGATGTATGTCGTCATTTTGTATCTGTGGAGGAAGTGAAAAAATATATAGACCAGATAGCAATGCTTAAATTAAATACGTTTCATTGGCATCTGACCGACGATCAGGCATGGCGTATCGAGATTAAAAAATATCCTAAACTGACCACTGTAGGAGCTTATCGTAATCGCACATTACAAGGGCATAATAACGATTGTCCACGAGTGTGGGATAATACTCGTACGGGAGGTTTCTATACGCAGGAGGAAATAAAAGACGTGGTCGACTATGCCAGAAAGCGCTTTGTAACCATTATCCCCGAAATAGAAATGCCCGGTCATGCTACCGCAGTTGTTGCTTCTTATCCCGAGCTTTCATGTTCAGGAGGACCTTTCGACGTTGAAGGTAGATGGGGAGTATTCAATGATGTATTCTGTACTAAAGATGAGACTTTTTCTTTCCTCGAAGACGTACTGACTGAAGTTGCAGCACTATTTCCATCACCTTACATACATATAGGTGGCGACGAGTGCCCTAAAGTTCGTTGGAAAAGATGTCACGCATGTCAGCAACGGATGAAAGATGAAGGCTTGGAAGATGAGCACCAGTTGCAATCTTACTTTGTGAAAAGAATGGAGACAGTAGTTCACAAATTAGGTAAGCGTATTATCGGTTGGGATGAAATACTCGAGGGAGGAATTGCTCCTGATGCTACAGTTATGTCGTGGAGAGGCATTGCAGGAGGTATATCCGCTGCAAAGCAGGGGCACGATGTGATAATGACTCCGTCCGAAGCAATGTATTTTGATTTCTATCAGTCCTCGCTACACACAGAGCCGTTGGCTATAGGAGGTTATTTACCTATCGAACGAGTATACGCATTCAATCCATACGTAAAAGAACTTGAGCCGAAAGATCTAAAACACATACTCGGTGTTCAGGCAAACACATGGACTGAGTATATGCCCGATGCTCAACACCGAGAAATGATGGTTTTCCCTCGAGTGGCTGCATTGGCAGAGGTAGGATGGACTTCGGAAAAAAATAAAGATTTTGATTCTTTTGCAATACGCCTCCCTAAGCTTATGAAGCGTTACGATATAATGGGCATAAACTACTCCAGAGCATTTTATAGTGTTGTGGGAACTGCAATTAATGACGGTGGATTGAAACTAAAACTATCAACCATTGCTCCTGAAACATCCATTCATTATACAACTGATGGTTCAGACCCAACACTTAGTAGCCCTATTTATAGGGAGCCTATCCCGGTAGGAGAAAAAGAGATGGTGGTAAAAGCCATTTCGGTAAAAAATAATAAGGTTATGTATATCCCATACGAACGTAGCTTTATTGCAAACAAAGCAGGTGGACAAAAGGTGGTATTTGAAAATGCAGATGGGGTAAGGTTTGAACAAAACGGATCAGGGAACCTCACCGACTGCACTATGGGTGGACGACCTGTAAGCCGACCCGATTGGTTTAGCTATGCAGGAACTGATGGTAGTATCACTATTGAATTTGAAAAACTGACATCGATAAGTAAAATTACATTTAGTTCAGCTAATCAAAACAATGTATTGGTTTACTCTCCAAAATCAATAAACTTTTTAGTGTCTGAAGATGGGACTACATTCTTTCCTGTAGGAGCTGTTTGGCATCAACAAATGGCAGCTGCAAAAGGAAAGGCGATTGTATCATTTACACCTAAAAAAGTAAAAAAGATAAAATTGGAGATTGCCATGTATGGAATAATTCCGAATACAGAACCAAATTCGGGAGAAATGTCAGCCCTTTTTGTCGACGAAATCATTGTTGAATAAGAATACAGAAATCATGCGTAAAATTTATATACTAATAGCTTGCCTTGTATGTATACTTCAAACTGTACAATCAAAGGTTTGGTTGCCTTCGTATTATGGTGATCACATGGTATTACAACAGCAGGCAGAGAATGTTATACACGGTAAGAGTGAAGCGAACAAACAGATAACGCTTGTTACTTCTTGGAATCGAAAGAAATATATAACAAGAAGTGACTCTCAGGGATTATTCAGTTTTACGGTTGTTACACCTGTGGCCGGAGGACCTTATTCTATGACTTTCTCAGATGGAGAACCTTATGAAATAAATGATATCCTAATAGGTGAATTATGGTTTTGTTCAGGGCAGTCCAATATGGAAATGCCGGTAAAGGGATATAAGGGACAGCCTGTTTTTGGATCTCATCCTTATATCGTAAAGGCAAAAGAGTCTCGTCAGATTAGACTGTTCTCCGTAAAGAATGAATGGAGTAAGGAGCTAAAGGATGATGTAGGAGGAGAATGGATGTTGCATTCATCTCAGAATGTGGGCAACTTTAGCGCAGCTGCATATTTTTTTGGAAATAAAATAGAAGAAGAGCTAAATGTACCTGTAGGATTGATAAACTGCTCGTGGAGCGCATCTAAAATTGAATCGTGGATTGATGGAGAGACTCTGTCACATATTGAGGGAGTTGATCTTTCTGTTCTGAAGGAAAATGATTTCGGTTATCCGAATGGTACTCCTACTTTACTTTTTAATGCAATGGTTCATCCCTTCAGAGGATTGGCTGTTAAAGGAATCCTTTGGTATCAAGGGGAGGCGAACAGTAACGCCCCCGAGCTCTATAAGAGGCTATTCCCTGCCTTTGTAAGCCAGTGGAGGAGATTTTTCAATAATGAAGACTTACCTGTTTACTATGTTCAGATTGCACCATGGCAGTCGGCGAATAAGGATGAACTGGATTGGGCTATCTTTCGCCAAGCACAACTCGAGTTGTTGAGCCAAATCCCGAATACAGGCATGGTGATTACAGCCGATTTGGGTGCAGAGAAATTTATCCATCCGCCATATAAGATAGAAGTGGGAGAGCGTTTAGCTTACTGGGCTTTAGCAAAAACGTATAATAAACAAGGATTTACATACAGTGGCCCTATATATAAAAGTTATGAAAAGGAAGGTTCTTCCATTAAACTGACTTTCGACTTTGGGGATGATGGACTTAATCCCGAACAGGAAAATATCGTAGGATTTGAACTTGCTGGAACGGATGGTCATTTTATTGAAGCATGTGCTGAGATTATACCTGCAACAAATATGGTTAAAGTTTGGAGCGATAGAGTACAGAATCCTGTTGAGGTTCGCTATTGTTTCCGAAATTATAAACTTGGAACCTTAAAAAATAATGCAGGATTACCTGCTGCTCCATTCAGAATATTAATCAACAAGTAATATATTATGAGAAAATTATATTTAATACTGCTTTTAATTACAGGATTCGCTACAATTTCATGTAATATCAAAAAAGAAGAAAAACAAACCAAACCGCAGAAGAAACAAGCTTTGATGTGGTTTGATGGTACAGCCAATTTACCACGACTTAATAATAAAGACTCTATAAATTTCTATCTGAAAAAGATTAAAGATCTAGGTTTTACACACGCTGTGGTTGATATTCGTCCCATATCAGGAGAAGTACTTTACGATAGTAAAATAGCACCTAAAATGAAAGAATGGAATGGTGTGAAAAGTGCTGATTTTGATTTTCTAAAATATTTTATAGAAAAGGCGCATTCGCTAGGGTTGGAGGTGCATGCTTCGTTGAATGTTTTTTCGGCTGGGAATAATTATGTTTCTCGCGGACAGGTGTATGATGGGCATCCTGAATGGGCATCTACTGTTTATACTCCTACCCAAGGAATAATATCTATAACTCAAGATAAAGGGAAGGACAAATATGCAGCTATGGTAAACCCTATAAATAAAGAATTTCAGCGCCATATCCTTGATGTTCTTAAAGAGGTAGTGACAATGTATCCTACAATTGATGGCCTTATTCTCGATCGTGTGCGCTACGATGGGATCAATGCTGATTTCTCTCAAGCATCAAAAGAAGAGTTTGAAAAATATATAGGAGAAAAAGTAGTTAGGTTTCCTCAGGATATCTTTGAATGGGCAAAAGGTTCAAACGGCGAGTATAACCGTATCGATGGCAAGCATTTTAAAAAATGGATCGAGTGGAGAACAAAGAATATCTATGATTTCATGAAGTTGGCTAGAGAAGAGGTGAAGCTGGCAAATAAGAATGTTTCGTTCGGAACATATACCGGAGCATGGTATCCGTCATATTATGAAGTTGGTGTTAATTTTGCAAGCAATACCTATGACCCTTCTGCCGATTATGATTGGGCTACGCCTGAGTATAAGAATTATGGCTACGCAGAGTTACTTGATTTATACACTACAGGGAATTATTATACGAGCATTACTATTGACGAAATAAAAGCAAATAACCCTCAGATCAAAAATGAGACAGATAGTCGTGTACATAGTGGTGAATGGTACTGTGTAGAAGGATCGAACCGAAACTTACGTGTGATCTTGGGTAAAAATAAATTTAGTGGAGGAATCTTAGCAGATCAATTTTATAGTAATCCTGCCGGACTTGCTCGCTCTATAGAAATGAACTTGAAAGAATCGGATGGAGTGATGATTTTTGATATCGTTCATATTATTCAAAAAAATATGTGGAAAGAAGTGGAAGAAGGGATGAGAAACGGGAACATGATTAAGTAATATACGTATATGAATAATAGATCCTTTGCTTTGGATGCATTACGAGGGTATGCTATACTTACTATGGTGCTCTCTGCTACTATTAGTTTTCATATTTTACCCGGGTGGATGTACCATGCTCAGACACCACCTCCGGATCATGCTTTTAATCCTACAGAACCGGGGTTAACTTGGGTTGATTTAGTTTTTCCGTTTTTTTTGTTTGCTATGGGAGCTGCTTTTCCCTTCTCCATAAAGAGAAAAATAGAGAAAGGAGAAACAAAAAAGAAAGCTATACTCGAAGGTTTTAAACGATATTTCCAGTTAGCATTTTTCGCTATTTTTATTTACCATCTTAGTCCGTGGGCTTTAAGTAGTCCTCAGGATTCCCGAGCATGGGGGCTAGCATTGCTTGCTTTTGCATTACTTTTTCCTATGTTTATGCGAATCCCTATCCAGATGCCCAAATGGGCTCACTCGACTGTAAAAATTGTAGCATTTGTTATTGCCTTTGTATTGATGTATACAGTTCATTATGCAGGGGATAGGGTATTTGATTCTCACTTTGCTGATATCATAATCCTTATCATGGCACATATGGCTGGGTTTGGGACTTTGATATATGTTTTCACGATGTATAATAAGACTGTACGAATAGCAGTTTTGTTCTTCATTATGGCAATACAGCTTGGTTCCGGGGTGGAAGGTAGTATAAATCATGCTATTTGGACTTTCACGCCGGCTGCTTGGCTTTTTAAGTTTGAATATCTAAAATATCTATTTATCATTATTCCGGGGAGCATAGCCGGAGAATATCTGCTTGAGAATATACAAACGAGAAAACAGGATGGAAACGTTAATTGCATAAAAGACAAAGCTACATCCTATTTATTATTGGTTATTGGACTCGCTCATATTCTGGTAAACCTGTGCTGTTTGTATAACCGTTGGTTAGCAATGAATATTGTTATTAACAGCTTGTTACTGTTTGCCGGGTATTTCGTTCTTAGAAAAAAAGATTCTGGATTCATTCGTTTATGGAAGAATCTTTTTATAGCGGGAGGCTTTATGATAATACTGGGATTATTCTTTGAAGCATACGAAGGAGGGATAAAGAAGGATCCAACTACATTCAGCTACTATTTAGTAAGTAGTGGGTTGGCTTTTATGGCATTGATGATCTTTAGCATTATCTGTGATTATTATAAATGCTATCGTAGTACGTCATTCTTGGTAATGACAGGACAAAATCCGATGATAGCCTATGTGGCTACAGGTCTACTTACTGGTCCTGTGTTAAACTTGTTAGGTATAATGCCTTTATTTTCTGTATTTTCAACTAGCCCTTGGCTTGGTTTTTTGCAAGGGGTTATACTTACATCTATTGCTATGTTTATAACAATGTTCTTTACTCGTATCAAATGGTTTTGGAGAACATAATTGAATTTCTTTTGATTATCTAAATTTTATATAAAGGATCTCATAATACCAATGAGATCCTTTATTTTTTACAATACTAATGTTTCTTTGTATATTCGTCATATATTTAGAATAAAGGAAAATCCAGATTCCTTAAGCCCAATAAAAAATCTAACGTAAATAACATTTGAAACACATCTTTCTAGCGGAGAACAATTCCGAGAAAAGTAAAGATCTAATAATATTTTATCATGAATAAAGTTTGTTTTATCCTCTTGTTTAGCCTTGCCCTTATTTCTAGTCTAAAGAGTCAGCAGAACTACTTCCTGAATCCTGTTATTCGTGGAGATATGGCAGACCCATCTGTAATAAGAATAGGTGATACCTATTATGCAACTGCTACCTCTTCCGAATGGGCTCCGCACTATCCGCTATTTACTTCAAAAGACTTGGTTAACTGGACGCAGATCGGCCATATATTTGACAAGCAACCCGAATGGACTTCCAACTCTTTTTGGGCTCCCGAATTGTTTTATCATAACGATAAGATTTATTGCTATTATACGGCACGACGAAAGTCGGATGGAGTATCATACATAGGTGTTGCTACAGCAAATAGTCCTACAGATGAATTTACAGATCATGGCCTTTTGGTCGAATTTGGAAAAGAAGCGATCGATGCATTTATCTATGACGACAACGGGCAGCTATATATATCATGGAAGGCGTACGGGCTCGATGATAGACCGATAGAGATACTCGCTAGTAAATTGTCTGATGATGGCTTAAAATTGATTGGAGAGCCCTTCTCTTTATTGAAGGATGATGAGCGGATCGGGATGGAAGGTCAGTACCATTTCAAGAAAGGAGATTATTATTATATCATTTACTCACCTCATAGTTGTTGCGGGCCACAAAGTGATTATGATGTATATGTTGCCCGTTCAAAAAGTTTTAAAGGGCCTTATGAGAAGTATTCTGGCAATCCGATTCTGCATGGCGGTGGTGGAGATTATCTATCCTGCGGACATGGAACAGCGGTAGATACTCCGGATGGGCGTTTGTTTTATCTGTTTCATGCCTACTTCAAAGGTGAAGGCTTTTTTGCCGGACGACAACCTGTATTACAAGAGATGTATATGGGAGACGATAGTTGGCCACATTTCTGCACAGGAACAGTGGGTAAAGCAGAGCAAGCTATGCCATATCCCGGAACTGTGCAGATGGGAGTTTCTGATTTTGAAGATAGATTCGAAGGTAGTGCGTTGAAAATAGATTGGACTTGGAACTTTCCTTATTCAGATATAAAGACTGAGGTTCGGAATGGAAAACTTCTGCTTAGTGGCACTCCAAAACAAGGGAATGATTGGGGAACAGCATTATGCCTACGTCCGCAAACGCCTTATTATACTTATGAAACATTGGCGAATAATAGCAATAAGAGTATAAAAGGGCTTACCATGTATGGAGATGATAAGGATCTCATAGTATGGGGTGTATCGGATGGAAAGTTAGAGTTGAAGTCAATAAAAGACGGTCAGCAATTGTTGATCTATAATTCAACAATATCACAGAAGTTTGTCTATCTCAGAGCTCAGGTAGAGAAAGGTTGTTATATGACTTTCTTTTGGAGTAAGGATGGGAAAAACTGGACGAAGATAAATGAGACTCCTATCCAAGCCGATTATTTAACCCGATGGGATAGAGTTGCCCGTCCCGGAATAATACAGATCGGAGACACTTCTCAGCCTGCTGAATTCTCTTACTTTAAGATGACGAATATAAAATAATAAAGAAACTGCCTTAGGAAGTGAATTTCTAAGGCAGTTTCTTTTATATGATTATCAAATAGTTTGCTTGCCTACCTGAACACTTACCTTTTTACTCTTGTCTTTTCCCCAAAGCAATGTTAGCTCGAAAGCAACGTTCGAATCAATCGTAACCGATGGAGTTTCATCAGTCGAATTACGCTTATTAACTTTAAACGAAACCAAGCCGTCGGGGCCGTATGGATAGCGCTCTATCCCATGTGCTTCGGTCTGAGTAATATCCCATATAACAGAATGATTGGCATAGTCGGAACGGATACCTAAGATATACTCTATAAATACCGCAATAGGAGGAAGCCCTGTCCAACCCACAAAGTCTTTGCGAGCCATAAATCCGGGTTCTGCAGCTTCCGGAGCGTAATATTCCCAGAATGTTCCTGTATTCTTATATACTTCAAAAACATTATTGTAATGGTTCTTGGCTATCTCCTTCGCTTGCTTTGTATATCCTTTCTTATCAAGTCCCGTGATGACCATATAGTTTGTTCCCGGCCAAACACCACCTTGCCAGTAGCGTCCTCTCGGGTTATATTTCGGGTTGTCGGCCGAAAGAGACGGAACTCTGTGTGGACGGTTGAATGTTTTAGGATCGTCCAAATGCTTCACCATTCTATCCAGTTGCTTAGCATCCAATACATCGGTATGCAATGCCCAGAATGCAGGCATTCCCATTGTTGTACTCAGACTACCATCAGCATACTGATCGTACAGGAATCCTGTTTTTTCGTCCCAAAGATTGTCGTGTACATATTTGGTAAGCATTTTTATCTCGTCCTCAAATTCTTCGATCTCTTGCCAGCGTTCCAAATAGAAACCTATTTCGAGCAATACATTTGCCATCAATATCTGTTGCAGGCATGCATCCAGCCATACCATGTGTCCGTTACTATATATCATATTATACTGAGGCTGTACACGTGGCATGTTGTCCATACCTGTACCCCAACCGCTAGACCAGTATGTTCCATTAGGCCATGTACGGTTTAGTTTCAGCCATTTGTAATATGCGCATAGTGCTGGGAATATCTTTTCTAAGCGTTCGTTATCGCCATACTGCTTGTAGTATAACATCTCACTCCATGGCAGAAGGTTAGGTCCGGTGCTTGTCGGGTCGTAACGCTCGAAGCAATCTGCTCCATCGGCTTTGATTTCGCGGCAAATGAATCCATCGGGATGCTGTTTGGCGTAGAAGTTATCCAATGTATGTTGGAATGGGAAAAAGCGGTATCCGTAGCGTGCAAACATCATCATAAAAGATGAATCCCACATAAAGATATTTCCGTTATAAGCTGTATCCAGATAGCTGGAAACAAAGCCCGAACCTTTTTGTGGCTGACGGATATTGCTGATCGCTATTTGCCATGCTTTCCAATACATCTCTATCTCTTTCGCATGTCCTTCCCAAATAGGACTGGGCAATATATTCTTAGCCTCTTCGAAGCTTTTAGGAATTACTTCCTCGGGTTTTGCTATACGGTATTCATTCTCCGTAACCAAAGCTTCCTTCACATACGTATTTTTGTATGGTAGGTTGTATTTTGGCGGTACCTCTTCATTTTCTTGAGAGAAGAGATTGAATGTTACGATACAGCTTAGAATAATTAAACTAACAAGTCTTTTCATCTTAGGGTATTATAATCGATTTTTATTGTTACTTTTTACAAATATACTGTTTTTATATAAGCCTTATAACCTGTATGATATAAATAAAAGGTGACAAAAGTGACACTTTTTATTCTGTTTTTTATCTGTCACCTTTTTCTGTTTTTTATCACGCTCAACAAAGGAAGGATTACCTACGGCAGGATACAAGAAAAAACACTAGACAGCGTCCTTATATAGATAAACTATTTTGCAATATACAACATATTATCAGGAATAATATCTTCTCTGATACTGCGGCTCGAAAGACCTACCTCAAGGAATTCTCCCATATAGTTTTCGAAATACAACAACTTCAATTCATGATATCCAGCTTCGAGAGCAATCTTTCCTTCGGCACGTTTCAGGCTGTGAGAGCCATCGTTGTCAACAACGGTTTGGCCGTCAATCAATAACTTCGAACCATCGTCGGAGAAAGTATAGAATTGATAAACGCCCTTTTCGGGTATTTTGATATATGTTTTGAATACAAATGCCATAGAATCTTTAGCTGTAGCAGAGGCAATCGAAAAATAGTTCATCGTACCTTCTTTTACAAGTTTGGCAGAAGCGATCATATCCGTATGGGTAAGTTTAAAATCGGCTTCGTAGTACTTGTACTCTACTCCTTGTTGCTTTACCTGAATATTTTTTGCAGGCAAATACTCCGTTGCTTGTTCGTCGGCAGAAGACAGGCCTGAAGGATAATAATATTCAAACTCGATACCTTTTGGTGTGCGTATCCATGTGTCGAACTGGTTTTTGCCTTCATACATTTTGATAATGCGTCCGCCTCTCTCTAATTTACCGTAAGCGTCTACTCCTGTTGTCCGTCCGAATGCGAGAGCTATTCCCTGATCGATACCTATATAATCGTTATCGTGGTCGTGCCCTACAAACACTCCCATTACGTCTTTTTTCTCTACCATCGAGCAAAACATTCCTGAATTTATTTCGGGAGAGGCAACCTCTTCTTCTTTATTGCCGATGGTCTTTTCTTTTCCAACGACGTTGTTATACTCCAGTATAGGAATATGGAAGAATGCAAGAGCAGGAAGTGGTGTTCCGCCGTTTTGTGCGGTATATTTATCACTGGTTTTTCTGTACCAGTCTATCTGATCGAAGTGTATCCAGTCGTAATGCCCGTACTTGTGTGCAGATGGTTTGTTGTGCGAGTCGATGAAATACAACACAGCCGCAGTCTTAGCTCCTTTTGATGCCTTAACTTCTAGCGGATAGTTTCCCGATCCCGATAGCTCCGGCCCTTTTTCTCCGATAAAGTAAGGGTAGTTTGCGATAAGATCAAACACCTCATCACGGGTAAGCCCTGCTTCTTCATCGTGATTTCCCAAGGTGACAGCCCAGGGTGTTTTAGCCTCTTCAAATATTTTACCAATAGATTTCCATCCTTCTTTGGCAGGCATATCTGTTACTACGTCACCTGTAAGGATAGCGATATCCGGCTTTTCGGTTGCCAAAACATGCTTTATCACATCAACAGTCTTGCTACAATTAGGAGAGTTGTTGCTCCAATGCAGGTCTGTAAATTGGGCGATCTTGAAATAACCGTCCTTATTGAATTTTAGTTGTATGTTATTCTTTTGTGCGAATAACGTAATTGCGCAAAAGAGAGTTACGAGTATTAGTGTATATTTTTTCATGGTCTTTATCTGTATTCTCTCTGTCATACCGAGTGTAACGAAGTATCTCGCATTCTTTTATGGAAATGTTTAGCTTTGGGATGCTTCGTGCCTCAGCATGGCAGAGATGGTATAATTATTTTTTACAATCCTAATAATTTTTTCATCTTATGAAAAATCTGAGTATTCTTATACACTCCTATGAATTCGGATGAACCCGGTCCGTAAGAAAAAACAGGCAGCATAAGCGGAGTGTGGTCGTCGGTCATATAGCGTGCTGTGAGATGTCCGTTAGCAACATTCCCGTCCACTAGTGTAAGGCCTCCTGTTTCGTGGTCGCCTGTTACTACAACCAATGTTTCTCCATTACTATCTGCAAACTCAAGGGCTGCTTTCACCGCCAAGTCGAAGCTTAATGTTTCCATTACAGAACCCGGAAAAGAATTGGCATGTCCGGCATAATCTATTTTTGCACCTTCTACCATCAGGAAAAACCCTTTGTCATTTGTTGTCGATAGTTTTTTTATAGCCTGATTTGTGGCGTCGGCAAGCATTGTCAGCGTTTCTTCCGATGCAGCCAGATCCATTCGTTCGTCAATACAGATAACCTTCTTGTTGTCGGTATTGATATCGTCAATAGATGTACTGATTCTATACTGTTTTTTCAATTCACTCAAGATATCCTTGCCATCGTTCCGACGTGTGAAAACAGACATACCGGCACCGTTCAGAAGGGTTAGTTTTCCATCGAGCAAATACGAAGTTATCTCGTCAGAGTTATCTCTTTCTACCGAGTGTCCGTAAAAAGCGGCAGGGGTAGCATCGGCAACATTACCCAGTGTTACAACCCCGCAGGCATATCCCGCAGCATACATTACATCTGCCATCGATGGGTATGCTACTCCATCTTCACTCATGCTGATATGGCGGTTGTTGTGGAGTTCGCCTGTCGCTAATGCGCTGCCTCCTGCGGCAGAATCGGTTGTATAGGAATCTTTGGCACTGGTGTTTTGCAATCCTACATATTTCATGTTGAAGATTGTCAGTCCGTTTCCATTTTTGTAATTGGCATTATTTACTGTAGCTCCCGCTTGTAATTGAGCAAGTCCTGTACCGTCACCAATAAGGAATATGATGTTCTTGATAGGCTTGTTGCTTCCATCATTTTTGTAAGTAGGGGTATATACATTGATACCTTTCGATAGTTGCAGAAGCTTGTTGTTAAATCCTTGAAATCCGACTGTTGTTCTATCCAGTCTTTTGGCACGTGCTACATCATCGGTTATATCTTCATTCTTCCCTATTTGGTAATTCTTATTGTCGAAATGCGAGAAATAATCGGCACAGGCTTCAGGGCGGTCGGTATTAATGTAATCTATGCCTAGATTGTGGAACGTATTCCATGCGGTAACGCCATCGGGAGTTCCCCAAAAACGGATAGGCTTGCCCAATGCGTGTACTTCATTGATCACTTTTACCACTTTCTCCAACTCGGCTTTTTTAATAGATCCTTTACCGTTCCATACCGAATAGTCGGCAAAAGAAAGGCTTATCATTGCTATTCTTTTCAGCTGTTCCGGCGTATAGTCTGTTTTATATCCATCGAATGAAATAAATGATGGATATTTAGAATAATCTTTCTCGGCAGGACGATTCCCCGATATAACAACCTTTACGGCATAAGGGTTAACCGTAGCGTCGAAAACCTGAGGATAGGCTTTCAGTTTGGATACTAATATATCCAAAGTCGGATTTGCCGGAGTTTTCAGATCTACCAAAAGAATAAGCGTTTTATCTGAGTTTTTCCAAGGTCTCCCGCCGTTTTGTTTAAATAGATTGACCAATGGGGTGATGTATGCCTCGTCTATAGTCGGGGCATTGGCGACGTCCTTCAGGTCGTGTGCGACCTTCAATTCATTGGCTTTCCCTGTGGTGTAAATATCAGCTTCTATAGATGCTACTTGCTGCGCATAAGCCTGATAAAACGGAACTCTTTGCTCATAATCGTTATGAGAGTGAATGAGTATCCGTTGTTGTGCATTGATAGATATACTTATCAACCCTGTCAACAAGACTAATAAATATATTTTGTTTAAAATATGTCTCATGATTAAAAACCTTTTTTGATTGTTGTTGACTATACTTCGTTACACGCAGGATAGCACAAATTCTATAATTATTTTATTTCTATTTGAGCAACTACGACAGAATGGTCTGAAATAAATGTATCGTCCAATTTTTCAGGGAGTACACTGTGTTTAGCTACCTTGATGCCTTTGCTTACAAAAACATAATCGATAAACTCACGTCTTTCCATCGGTACTTTTCCAAATCCGTGGAATGTCCAGTCTGTACCGCTTTTCTCTACTGCAATATCTTTCGAATGGATAAGATGTTTAGGACTATTCACATCTGTAACGTGTTTGATTACATCCGATTCGGGTGTCGCATTAAAGTCTCCCGTCATAATGATAGGCAAACCGTTAGCAAGAGCGTTTGCTCTGCTTAGCAATAAAGTTACACCTTCCTGACGCGCTATTTTACCTACATGATCGAGGTGTGTATTGATAAAGAAAAGTTGTTTTTTGCTGCTTATATCCTCCAGTATAGCCCATGTAGCGATGCGCTCACAAGCTCCATCCCAACCTTTAGACCCCGCCACTTCGGGTGTTTCGCTCAGCCAGAAGTAACCGGATTTTATTTCCTTGAATCTATCCTTCTTATATAATATAGCACTGTATTCTCCCTGTTCGATACCGTCTTCACGACCTACTCCTATCGTATTATATTCGGGTAGGCGAGATTTTAAGTCGTTCAGCTGGTTTACAAGCACCTCTTGTGTTCCTACGATATCAGCATTCTGATTCTTTATCGTCTTTGCCGCAACATCTTTCCTGTACTGCCAGTTGTTCAGGCTGTCGTCAGGATTATCGTAACGAATGTTGAAGCTCATTACATTGAGGTCTACCGGCTTGCTATTACATGAAGTCAATAGTACGATTACAGCAAGAAAATAAAATAACTTTTTCATCTTATCAAGGTTTTTTATTTTATGAATAAATTAGATGCTGGTATATTCTCAAACTTCTCGGATGTTGGTTTTTTCCAACCCCAACTCAGGTGCTCTCCTTCGTAATCCTCAAAGTATTGGAGCTTGTATGTGTGGTGGCCTTTTTTCAGGGCAATTCGGCCGGTGGCAGATATGGCTGCATGCGAACCATCGTTGTCAACTATCTTTATACTATCAACATACAAGACACTACCGTCGTCGGAGGTAGTCATGAATTCATAGACGCCATCTTCTGGTACAAAGATAATACCTGTGAATATAAATGCAAAATGATCTGCTTGTTTTGCTCCGTTTATTGATGGTCCGACTATTATTCCTTTCTCTACGAGAGGCGCCTTCTGTATCTGGTCTACAGCACTGAAATATCCTTCGTAATAATGAAAGTTTGTACCATTCTCTTTGGCCAAGGCTGATACAGGGTTCTTGAATACAGCCTTTGTGGCTTGAATCGTAAATATACGGCTCGGGATAAATCCATCTTTATATGCACGAGCTTTGATCGTTGTAGTTGCCGCTATTGCTATTGGCTCGGAATAGAGTGCTGATTCTTCGGTTGGCTCTTTCCCGTCGAGGGTGTAATAAATTTTCACATCTTTTGTCGCCGAATGCAAATCAACAGTTGTATTGTCGATGAAGAGATCCAGATCTTTTGTTGTATATGGTATCGAAACAATCTTTCCTGTAGTCATCGAATGCGGATAGTCAGATTCTGCTATGCCTCTGGACTTGTTTGGGGTGGATGACAAGTTGAAATCGAGTACCCCTCCTTGCATTAGTTCTTGGTAGGTAATGTAATTAGCAGCTATCTCCTTTCCGTTGAGAGAAACCTTGTTGATATACACATTCTTTTCAGGGTGATTAGCCTTGATAGTCAATGTTTTTCCGTTCGCTAATTTAATTGTTGCTTTTTCAAACAGCGGAGTTGTCAACGAAAATTCATTCGAGCCCGGGCATACAGGGTAAATACCCATACTGCTAAGGATATACCAAGCAGACATCTGCCCGCAATCTTCGTTACCACTGATTCCCTCAGGAGTCGGCTGGTACATCTCGGATAGTATGCGGCGCGTCATAGCCTGGGTTTTCCACGGCTGACCGACATAATTGTATAGGTATGCCATATGATGGCTCGGTTCGTTGCCGTGCGCATATTGCCCTATGAGTCCTGTGATATCCGACATGTGTCCGTCAACTTTCGATTCCACAACAAAGAGGCTATCCAGCTGCGAGGTGAATTCATCTTTCCCCCCGAAGAGCTGTATAAGACCATTTACATCATGCGGTACAAAGAATCGGTATTGCCATGCAGTAGCTTCTGTATATGCACGTCCCGGTTCAAAAGGATTGAAAGGGCTGTCCCAATTTCCGTCCATACGTTTACCTCTAAAAAATTTGGTATGTCCGTCAAATACATTGATGTATGATAGTGCTCTTTCTGTATATACTTTATAATCATCATCTTTCCCTAACTCTTTTGCCATTTGTGCAATACACCAATCGTCGTATGCATATTCGAGAAGGCATGACACTGACTCTCGTTTTATGTTTGAAGGTATAAATCCGTATTTGATATAATAGTCAGAACCTTTTTTGTTTTTGTCGGACGAAACCTTCATGGCTTCATAAGCCTTAGCAATATCAAAACCTCGTATTCCTTTCATGTAAGCATCAGCTATTACCGATACCGAGTGGTAGCCGATCATAGTGTTTGTTTCTCCGGCAGATAGCGGCCAGATAGGAAGCTCTCCCGAGGCATCATACATATCGAGGTAAGAGTTGATAATATTATTTACCAATGTAGTATCTGTTAGTGTAATGAGAGGATTCCATGCACGGAATGTATCCCAAATAGAAAATGTAGAATAATATTTCTCTCCCTCAGGCAATATACCAACCTTCATATCATGGCGGCGAAACTGTCCGTTTACGTCGCTCATTATATTGGGTACTACTTTTGAGTGATATATGGCGGTATAGAAGTTTTTCAAATCATGTTCGTTTCCGCCTTCTACAACGATTTCCGATAATGCTTCAGACCAAAGGTTGCGGGCTTGATTGTGTACTACATCAAAGTCGAAATCTTCTACATCGTGGCTCAGGTTTTTTCGTGCATTCTCTTCACTTACAACCGAGAATGCAACCTTGGCTATAATAGGTGTACCGTCCGAAGAACCAAATTTGAGTACGGCTTGCTGATTATTCGTTTTAGGTTTGGTATCCTTGTCCAGAATGACACCATCGTTAACTAAGTCGAAAGACTGAATATCTTTTGAAAACTGAGCAACGAAGAACACATACTGATTGGTTACCCATCCCTGAGTTCTTCTCATTCCCGACACTTCATTGTTTGCCGATTGCCTGATAACGAGCGAGTCGATAACTTCTTCGGCCAACACATGCGCCATGTCTATTATTATGGCTTGGTTTTTATCTTTTTCGAAAGTGTATCGATGTACACCTGTATATGTTGTAGCTGTCAGTTCAGCTTTAATTCCTTCTTCTTTGAAATCAACCGAATAATATCCGGGTGAGGCTTTTTCGTCTTGATGCGAAAAGGCAAGAGGCTCGAAAATATAACCTTTCGATACCGGTTTTATGTCTTTGGTGGTAGGATGGAAAAGCACGTCGCCCAGATCGGCACAGCCTGTTCCACTAAGGTGTGTATGCGAAAATCCTAAAATAGAAGAATCGCTATAATGATAGCCCGAACATGCATCCCAGTCTCCTGTACGGGTGTCGGGGCTCAACTGTATTGCTCCATACGGAGTGGTAGCTCCGGGATATGTGTGTCCATGAAAACCTGTTCCGATAAATGGGTCTACATAGTCGATAGGGTTTTTAGGTAGATTTGTACAGCTATAAAGTAAAATTGCGACAAATAATGAGTGTATTAATTTCTTCATTAAAATAGATTTTTTAATATTCTGGAGAGATTAATCCCTCCGGAATATTGTAAATAAGGGTATTAATATCCTTTATTTTGTTTCAGATTTTTGCTTTTTGATATTTCATCAGCTGGAATGGCAAATACGTGGTTTTTGTTCGGATCATAAGAGCGAGCTTTCCATACTTGAATCACCGTTTTGGAGGTGATATCCTTTCCATCTGTAGTTGTTTGATAACCATGCAAAGGACTTGCATAGGTTTCTTTAGCATCTCCCCAGCGAACTAAATCTAAATGACGACTAGGCATGAACTCGAACGCTAGTTCGCAACGACGTTGATTTTTTAATTCTGTTTTGGTTGCTGTACTATTCTCTGGTATTCTGGCTCGTTTGCGAATTTGATTGAGAAGGGCTTTCGCTTCTGCATCACCTTCACCGTTTTTCCAAATAAGAGCTTCAGCCTTCATTAATAATACATCAGCATAGCGGATAAGTACCTGCCCTAATCTATTACTTTGATTATCTCCATTTGTACTTACATCTTTTCCAATACAGTCAGCAGCTTCAAATATGGACATAAATTTACGGAAGGTCATACCAGTAGGGCTTGATATATTTGCAGGATTAACAGCCCATGTAATTTTATGACCAATGAATGTGATTTCTTCACCTGGAGACAATATTGTAGATTCGCGACGGACATCATTTGGTTCAAAAGCATCATACAGCTCCTTAGTTGGTTGGAAGTATCCCCATGTATTGTAATACCCAAAACCTCCATTTTGGAAAGACATTCCATGGAATTTAGGCCCCTCTATCTCATTTCCCAATATAGAGAATAAATACTCTTTGCAAAAATTATTCTCTTTTGTAAACAATTTTGCAAAAGGATTAGCTGATCCGTCATCAAATAATTCACGCTTATCTTCCCCTGTTAGAGCCATAATTTTATTACAAAAATCGATTACAGTATCGTAGTATTTTGCATCATACTGGGCTGCATATAGTGCTGCGCGTGCTCCGAAAGCCCAAGCTGCAGCTTTGTGGGGACGCCCATAGTCATTAGAGCTTAATTGAGAGAAGAGAGGGAGCAGATCTCCTGCTTTATATAAGTCATCTATTATCATATCGTAGTTTTCGAGGACAGAAGCAGGACGAGGCTGATCTAAATTATCTAAAGGTGTGTTTTCTGTCATAATAGGAATTCCTCCATTAGTTCCATTGTCGCCATAGTACGGAGATAACCATAGGTAGGCAAATCCTCTATAAAAGTGAGCTTGACCTAGAGCATTACTTTTTAGAGCCTCTGATATATTCATTCCCGGCACATAACGGAATACATCGTTTGTCATAGCTATTAGTTGGTACATACGAGGCCATAATTGTTTTACATCACGGTCGTTGCCTGCTACCATTTCAAAATTTTTAATGGCGTCACCTCCCGAGCTATTACGGCCTGTTACCATGTTATCACTACAATTCTCAAACCACATTATTCCACGGCCCGCTGTACCTTCCCAATATGCATATCTACTGGCAAAAGCATTTATAGCCTGTTTTACATCGTCTTCAGTTTTCCAGAAATTACCAGTTGTTCCTGCTCCATATGGATCGGGTTGAAGAAAGTCGCTACAACTAGCAGTAATGAACATAACTGCTAAAATGATACTTATTCTGCTATATTTTAATATATTCATAATTGTAATTTTTTTTGAAAAATGCTATGTTAGAAATTTACATTTAACCCAAGTCTGAATGATCTGGCAACAGGATAGTTACCTCCATCAAGACCGAAATTGCCAACTTCAGGGTCAAAACCACTGTAGTTTGTAAAAGTTGCTAAATTATCTCCGCTTATATAGAACCGTACGCTACTTTTTGCTAAGCCTAGAGAGGTCATTGTTTTTACGGGTAATGTATATCCCAATGTTATATTTTTGAGGCGTAGGTATGATCCGCTTTCAAGGAAGAAATCAGATACTTTAGAATAGTTCCCGTTACTATCTCCGGCTATAGAAAGGCGAGGAATTCCTGAATTCGGATTATAATTCCATGAATTCAATACATCAGCTAACATATTGTTACCAACATCCCTTCCAGTCATTCCCATCTGTTTGAATCCATTAAAAATTTCCACATTGGATATTCCCTGAAACATAAAACTAAAGTCAAATCCTTTCATATTGAAACCACCACCGAATGAGTAAGTGATTTTAGGTAAATAACTCCCTAGATATTGTTTATCATTATCTGAAATGGTTCCATCATTATTGAAATCTATAAATTTGATATCTCCAGGAACTGCATTAGGTTGTATTTTTTTACCATCTTTTGTATAATTATCTATCTCTGCCTGATTTTGGAAAATACCATCTGTTTTTATTAGATAATAAGAATACCACGGTTCACCAACAGCAGAGCGTAGAGGTTGCATACTATTCATTGTTGTACTGTGTTGTAAGAAAGGTAGATCTCCAAGATCTTTTACTTCGCTTGTTACACTACTAAGATTTCCCCATATGTTAAAGTTTATATCATTTATTGTCTTTCTATATGTAGCAGCAAATTCCCAACCTTTATTTACAACCTTACCTACATTTCCGAAAGGGGCTGTTTCGACCCCAGCGACAGAAGGTACAGCCATATATTCAATCAGGTCTTTTGTCGTTTTGTGAAAGTAGTCAACAGTGATATCTAAAGATTTTTTCAACATTGTAAGATCTAATCCTATACCTGTTTGTTCGGTAGTCTCCCACTTCAGGTTTTTGTTGGATAAAGAACTTGAGTAAACTCCATAATAAACTTGATCAAGGTTTTCTCCGTATATAAGAGGATATTGAACATAAGATAGTGGTACGTCTGAAGAGTATCGAGGTACCAATTTAACGTTACCGACCTGTCCCCAGCTCCCTCTTATCTTTAGCAGATCAATATGTTGCTTTAATCCATGGAAGAACGGTTCGGATGAAATTTTCCATGATGCAGAAAATGCAGGAAATACTCCTGAGTTATTATCTTTATAGAGTTTTGATGTCGCATCGCGACGTATGCTCGCTGTTGCAAAGTACTTGTCGTCAAAAGAGTAGCCGACACGTCCAAACATGGATATCAAAGACTCATCCCATATTGTCTCTTCCGGTTTGTTTTTTGTCCAATTGTTTCCGCTAGGAAAAACCGTAGAATGTTCATCTTCTTTGTCAAAGTCTGTAACTACTGTTCTAGTCCATCTATCATTATCTTTACTCATTGTATACCCACCTAATAAACTGATGTTATGTTTGTCGTTGAATGATTGAGCGTAGGTTGCGGTAGTTTCCCATACCCAGTTTGTATGCCATGAGGTGGATATGCCGCGTGAATTATCGTCAATAATAAGTCCTATTTCAGGTACTCTTGAACTAAAATATTCATACCGATCGGATCTTAGGCCTGCTGTAAAGTCCGATTTGATAGTCAAACGACTAATTGGCTTTATCTCTATGCTAGTAGTTGAATATATTGTTGAAGATGGCCTATTCTGTCTAAGACGTTCAAGTGTTGCTACAGGATTTCTTATTTCTCCATATCCGGAGATACCTGTTGCGGCGGCCCACTTAGGAATAGTGCCTCCGTATAATGGTTTTCCATAACTGTCGTATACAAGTTCTCCATCTTCACTATATTCGTAGATCGTTGCCGAACTAGGGTAAAATACCGATCCTATAAGAACACCTTGATGGCTACTGGTATTTACATCTCCTTGTCCATTTGTATATTGGAATGTTGCACGTTGAGTAGCTTTCATCCATTTTGTTAACTGAAAATCCAAATTCATCTTTGCATTCAGACTTTCTTTATACGTATTTAGAAGAATACCTTCGTTACGATCGTATGAAACAGAAGTTAAAGCTTTAATAATATCAGTACCTCCTGTTATATTCAGATCATAGTGTTGTTGATATGCAGTTCGGAATACTTCATCAAGCCATTTTGTCCGAGTTACATTTCCATAGGGATATATTTCTGGATTAGCAACCGTGGGTAATACCGATGAGCTTCCTGGAGACTTGTCAGCAATGGCTTTAGCCCATACTTGATTATATTGTTCTGCAGAAAGTACATCTGGGATTTTAGATACGTTTTGAATACCTTGGTAAATATTCAAGCTAACTTTTGCTTTGCCGGCCTGCGCTTGTTTTGTTGTGATAATGATCACACCTCCAGATCCGACTGATGCACCATAGATAGCGGCAGAAGCAGCATCCTTTAATACAGTTACAGATTCTACATCTGCCATATTAAAAGGAGCATTCGGTACCCCATCTACAACATATAAGATTCCGTCACCACTGCTTGGATCTCCATCATTACCTCTCGATCCACGTCCACGGATAGAAATAGTTCCGGCTTTTAGAGGATCTCCTCCAGCCGATTGTATAGTAAGACCTGAAACTCTACCTTGCAAAAGTGTATTAAAGTCAGAAGGGCGACTTTTCATAGATTCATCAATCTGTATAGTTGAAACAGCCATTGATAAATCTTGCTTGCGTGCAGATCCATAACCTATAGCTACAACCTCAGATAGTTGATGTACATCCTCTTCTAATAATACGTCTATAGTGCTTCTATTACCTATAGCTATGCTCTGCTGTTTATACCCAAGGAATGAAAATATTAGAGTTGAATTCTCTTTTACGCTTAAAGTATATGCACCATCTATGTCTGTAATTGTACCGTTGGTGGTTCCTTTTTCCACAACAGAAACTCCAATCATTGGTTCGTTGGTTGTAGCATCTTTTATCGTACCTTTAATAGGTTGTGTAGATTGTCTACTATCTGTTGTGTTTTTTGTTCCGGCAACAGATAATATAATCTGATCATCTACTATGGTATAAGTGATGTTCGAATCTTCGAATAGTGAATTTAGTATTTCATTTACCGGTCTGTCTTTTACATTTATCGATACAATTTTATCAGTGTTGATAAGCTTGTCGTTGTACATAAAGTGGTAAGAAGACGCTTTTTCTATTTCTTTTAGTACAGAGCGGATAGCTCCTGTTCTATTGATGGAAATGCTGTCTATCCGTTTCGATTGGACGGTGAAGGACATTAAAAATAGCCCTAAAAATAAGAGATATTTGCTTTTCCCTCCTAAAATAAATTTCATTAATGTCATGGTATATTTTTTTTAAGGTTAATGTTGAAAAATACGGGTTCAGATGGAGCAAAAAAATCCAGCCCCCTTAGAAGTAAGTGGTAATGTCTTTTCATAAATTTTCTTGTTTTAAAAAACATCATACAAATGAATATCCTTATTCTTAAGGAATCACTTCGACGATATTAAGTTTTAATTAAAAGGAATAACACATTTTGTTCATACTGGTTCGATTTTAGGTTTTAAATTTTAGATTTAAGTTTCTGAGTTAATATTATTTTTTGTCCTTGTCTTTTCCATTCTAGTTGAGGTGTACTCAATGATAGCATGTTCATTATCTGATATATTGATTCATCTTTGATGGTCGCCGTAAAGCGATATTCTTTCAAGCTCTCATCTTGTATCACAATATCTACCCCATAAACCCTATTCAACTTTTGTACGACTTCCTCGAGCGGCCTATTATTGAATAATAAAATCCCCTGTTCGTAAGCGTCATACTCGTTCGGTGTACTGTTTGATATTGTATATTTTCTATCTGTTTTGTTAAACACCAATCGCGTATCAGGCTTCATTGTTATCGGGTGATTCAGCCTTGGCGAATTAAAATCTACAATACCTCGTTCCAGATATACCTGTATTGTATTATCTGCATCATAATCTCTTACCGAGAACTTGGTTCCGTATGCTTTTACCCTTGTTCCGTCTGTTGTTTCTACATAGAAAGGATTCTTTGGGTTTGATTTTACTTCAAAAGTACCTTCACCGTCTAAAATAACAAGCCGCTCTTCATCAGAAAACCGATCAGGATATTTGAGTGTTGACCCTGCATATAGAGATACTTTCGACCCATCGGGTAGAGAAATATTTACTACTTTGGCATTCGTTGCAGCCACTTCGTTATAGACCACAGGGCCTGTCTTGTACTTATCTATCAGCAGGTATGTGAAGCCTAATATCAAAGGAATTGTGATGATTGCAGCCGAATTGGCTAGCCAGCGACGCCAGTTGATTGTTTTCTTTTCCGTCAAAGAGAACGGTATTTCAGGAATCTCTTTGTTTATAGAAAGTGCTTGCGAAGCCTTATACACAAGGTTCCATTGATGGAATATCTTACGAGCTTCGTCAGAAGACGACAAAAAAGACTCAAACTCTACTTTTTCTTCAGAGCTTAGTTCTTTGTTGTGAAACTTGAATATTAACTTTTCAAATTTTTCTTTATCCATAATAGAATTTAGTGGCTTCTATATATAAGACAGATAACTCATAGGTCACCCTATGAAAAAAATTAATTTTTGTTGAAGAAAAGGAAAAGAAGAACGTATGGCAGGAAATCTTTTAATGATACCGATAATATAATCAGCGATTTATGCATGTATGCTTCTACTGTTTTTATCGAAATATTTTTTATTTCGGCTATTTCTTTATAAGTAAGATGTTCAAATCTGCTCATTCTGAATACTTCCCTGTACTTTTCGGGGAGTTCATTTATTGCTTTTTCAATCAAATTTTCCAGTTCCTCAACAGAATATAAATCGTCAGAAGTGTAGGGGTCGTACGTATTCAATATATACTGCTCGTATGTCATTTGTGTTTTTTGCTTTTCTATCAAATTGAGGCAGTGATTTCGTGTTGCAGTAAGTAGGTAGGAACGGACAGAGGTATTGATAAATATATTTTTTCGGTCTCTCCACATTTTTAAGAACACATCGTGTATGCAATCTCTAACAGAGTCTTGGTCGGATATGTATCTGTTTGCAAATACGCATAATGGTGCATAAAAAAGATTATATAGCCTGTCGAAGGCATTGTGATCATCTTCTTTTATCAGATCAAACAATCTATCATATGTGTTTTCCCTCTCCATTCGAAAACTGATATATAACAAACATCCTGCAAATGTATGATATATTTTCAGGCTTAAATGTTAATTAAGAAAATAATATGTAAGATTTCCCTTATCTTTATACCTTCCTTATATTCAGAAAATACAAGATTAATCTTTAATCTGTAAATATAGACCTTGAAGTAAAATATTTTAAACATAAAATATTCACCATGAAAAAATTCATTATCTTATTTTCTTCATGTTTGTTATCGTTTAACTGTGGAGCTCAGCAACCGAAAGAACAATCTCTCTTATTGAAAACTCCTGTTCAAGAGCGTCCGGCAGGACAAACAGATGTACTCGAGTTGAGAACCGAACCCTTACCTGTGGTGCGTGTAGCATTCATCGGCTTAGGCATGCGAGGCCCCGGAGCTGTGAACAGAATGACTTATATCCCGGGAGTGGAGGTTGTTGCATTATGCGATGTAGAGCAAAAAAATACAGAGAAAGTAAATAAAATGCTACAAGAAAAAGGTCTTCCTAAGGCTCAGGAGTTTTATGGAGACACCTCTGTGTGGCGCAAGGTTACAGCCCTTCCCAATGTAGATCTTGTTTATGTGGCAACAGACTGGTTGTCGCACGCAAAAATAGGTATCCAGGCGATGAAAGACGGCAAACATGTGGCAATTGAAGTTCCCGCTGCTGTAACAATGGATGAAATATGGGGATTGATCAACACCTCCGAGCAAACCAGAAAGCATTGTATGCAGTTGGAAAATTGCGTATATGATTTCTTCGAACTCACAACCCTAAATATGGTACAGCAAGGATTGTTGGGTGAAGTGATTCATGGCGAAGGTGCTTATATTCATGGTTTACAACCATATTGGGATGAGTATTGGAACGACTGGCGTATGGATTTTAATAAAAAGCATCGTGGCGACGTTTATCCTACGCACGGACTTGGGCCTGTATGTCAGGCAATGAATATACACCGTGGTGATAAACTGAACTATTTGGTTGCGATGGATACGAAGGCGATAGGCAATCCTGAATTTTTGAAAAAGAATAGAAATGAAGAAGTAAAAGGTTTTCGCAATGGAGATCATACCACCACTATGATTGGAACAGAGAATGGCAAATCGATATTGATAGAACATAATGTAACATCACCCCGTCCATACAACCGTATGTATCAGCTTACCGGGACAAAGGGATTTGCGAACAAATACCCGATAGAAGGATATGCATTAGACAGTGAAGAACTTGACCCTGCATTGACCAAGAATCATGAAAACCTGACGGCTCACAGCTTCGTACCCGAAGATGTGCAAGTAGCATTGATGGATAAATATAAACACCCTATAGCAAAAGATATAGAAGATCAGGCTAAGAAAGTCGGAGGGCACGGAGGAATGGACTTCATAATGGACTATCGTCTGATATACTGTCTTCAAAGGGGGCTTCCGCTTGATATGGATGTGTATGACCTTGCCGAATGGTGCAGCCTGATACCATTAACGGAAATTTCGCTCGACAATAATTCAGCTCCTGTAGAGATTCCCGACTTCACACGTGGAGGGTGGAATAAAATAAAAGGATTGAAATTTGCTCAGTAATCCCCTTCGTAGGCCTTTATAAAAGGGTAAAGAAAAAGGAGTTGTCGGTATTCATTTTAGTTGAAAGGGGTAGGGATAAACTTGAAAAAGAATTATTTTAGCAAAAGGGAGTGATCTCTCTATATTCTAAACTTAAATATACTTATGAAAAAAAATTACTTGATTATTTTAGCCGTATTCTGCACGGCTCTGTTTTCAATGACAGTATCAGCCCAGAAGTTATTTAATCTTAAATCTCCGAATGGTAAGCTGGAAGCTGTAATTAATGTAGGTAAAACAATCGATTATTCTGTTTTGCATAACGGCGATCTTATGCTCGACAAGTCTACAATTTCCATGTCACTCAGTGACGGAACTTTCTATGGAAAAGACGCGAAGTTGTCGGGGTCATCTACAAAGACCGTAAATCAGACAATTAGTGCTCAGGTATATAAACGTAAACAGATAAAAGATAATTATAATGAGCTTACGCTCAAATTTAAAGATCACAGTATTCTCTTTAGAGCATACGACGATGGTATTGCTTACCGTTTTGTGTCTGCGTCTAAGAAGCCTTTTGCGGTACAAGGCGAACAGGTTGAGTTTAATTTTCCTACAGACAGTAAAGCTTTTATCAATTATACCAATAAATATGAATCGGCGTCTTTTGAAGAGCAATTCTTTAATTCATTCGAACAACCGTATGTTCATAATCTTTTGTCTGAGTGGAATAAGAAAAGACTTGCCATAAGCCCTTTGGTAGTAGAGGGAGTAAAGGGTAAAAAGGTTTGCATTGTAGAAGCTGACCTTCTTAACTATCCTGGAATGTTCTTATATCCGGGAGATAAAGCGAATATTCTGAAAGGGATTTTTGCACCGTATCCGAAAGATGTAGAACAAGGAGGACACAATAATCTGCAGATGGTTGTAAAATCTCGTGAGAATTTCCTTGCAAAATTTGATGGTGCTACCAATTTCCCTTGGCGTGTGGTAATAATTTCTGAAAAAGATTCAGATTTGGCAGATAGCGATATGGTCTACAAGCTGGCAATAGCATCTCAGGGTGACTACTCTTGGGTAAAACCGGGTAAGGTAGCATGGGACTGGTGGAACGATTGGAACCTTTATAATGTAGATTTCAAGACAGGAGTGAACAATCAGACGTATAAATATTATATAGACTTCGCTTCTAAATATGGTATAGAATATGTGATTCTGGATGAGGGGTGGGCTGTGAACCTGAAAGCCGATCTGTTTCAGGTTGTTCCCGAAATTAATTTGCCCGAACTGGTCGCTTATGCTAAATCGAAGAATGTAGGTCTTATCCTTTGGGCAGGGTTTCATGCTTTCGATCGTGATATGGAAGCCGTTTGCAAACATTATAGCGAGATGGGAATCAAAGGTTTTAAAGTAGACTTTATGGATAGAGACGATCAGGTTGTTGTTGATTTTCACCGTCGTGGTGCAGAAACGGCTGCTAAATATAAAATGATGTTAGACTATCACGGTACTTACAAGCCTACAGGTTTGCAACGAACATATCCTAATGTGATTAACTTCGAGGGCGTAAATGGATTGGAGCAAATGAAATGGGCAGAAAACCTCGATCAGGTTACCTATGATGTTACTATTCCGTTTATTCGTCAGGTAGCAGGGCCTATGGATTATACGCAAGGTGCGATGCGCAATGCTACAAAGGGGAATTACAGAAGCGTGAATAACGAAGCCATGAGCCAAGGTACACGTTGCCGTCAGCTTGCTGAATATGTTATTTTCGAATCTCCGTTGAATATGCTTTGCGACAGCCCGTCAAACTATATGGCAGAACCTGAGTGTACTGAGTTTATCGCTGCTGTACCTACCGTTTGGGATAATACAGTTGCTTTGAATGGCGAAATTGCAAAATATGTAGCTATCGCCCGTCAAAAGGGAGATGTATGGTATGTGGGAGCATTGACAAACTGGGATGCCCGTACTATGGAACTGGATTTGTCATTCTTGGGCGAAGGCAACTTCAAAGGAGAAGTGTTTAAAGACGGTATAAACGCCGATCGTGTTGCTAAAGACTACAAAAAAGAAATAATAGATATTCCTGCCGATCGGAAACTTCCAATATCAATGGCTCCGGGTGGAGGTTATGTTGTAAAAATAACAAAGAAATAAAAATAATTATTCTTCTATTATAAGATAAGAGGCTGTCTCAACTATTTTGTGAGACAGCCTCTTTTATAAAAAAATAATCACGGCTTTATTTTATATGTTGCTCAGCGCCTGATCCAGATCAGCGATGATATCGTCAATGTTTTCGATACCCACAGACAAGCGTAGCAATCCCGGAATAGCACCTGCCAAAACTCTTTCTTCGTCCGAAAGTTGTTCGTGAGTTGTAGTTGCAGGATGGATTATGAGAGATTTGGCATCACCTACATTTGCCAAGTGGCTTATCAGTTGGAGTGAATTTATCACTTTGTCGGCATTATCACCCGATCCTTTTACCTTGAAAGAAAGTACGCCACCGGCTCCTTTTTTGAAGTATTTTTTAGCCAATGCGTGGTATGGGCTGCTTTCGAGTCCCGGATAGTTTACATATTCTACTTTAGGGTGTTTCTCCAACCATTTAGCAACAGCCAATGTGTTTTCTACATGACGTTCTACCCGAAGAGAAAGTGTTTCCAGTCCTTGCAAGAGAAGGAATGAGTTGAATGGGCTGATGGTACTACCCCAGTCTCTAAGTCCTTCTACGCGGGCACGTATCGTAAATGCGATATTACCGAATGGACCATTTGCTCCAAATACATCCCAGAATACGAGTCCATGATAGCTGTCGGATGGTTCTGTAAATTCAGGGAACTTACCATTGCCCCAGTTAAACTTACCACTATCTACAATCACCCCGCCAAGAGATGTTCCATGTCCGCCTATCCATTTGGTAGCACTTTCTACTACAATGGTAGCCCCATGTTCTATCGGGCGGAAGAGTGCACCTCCTGCACCGAACGTATTATCTACAATTAGAGGTATTTCGTATTTGTCGGCTACAGCAGCGATAGCTTCAAAATCAGGGATATTCAGATCGGGATTTCCGATTGTCTCCAGATAAAGAGCTTTTGTCCTGTCATCAATCAGCCTTTCGAACGAAGCCGGTTCGTCATCCGGTGTAAAGCGTGCTTCTACTCCCAAACGTTTGAACTGTGACTTGAACTGATTGTGTGTACCTCCATACAAATGCGAAGTAGTAACAAAGTTGTCTCCCTGTGACAATATGTTGTTAAGCGCCAAAAATTGAGCGGAGTGACCTGATGCTGTTGCCAGAGCAGATGTTCCGCCTTCAAGAGCAGCTATACGTTTTTCAAATACATCTGTAGTCGGATTCATCAGACGAATGTATATATTCCCGAATTTACGAAGTCCAAACAAATCGGCTCCATGTTGTGCGTCATCAAAAGTGTATGACGTTGTTTGATAAATAGGTACAGCACGTGATCGTGTAACCGGATCTACCTCTTGTCCGGCATGTACTTGTAACGTTTCAAATTTATAGTTGCTCATATTTTTTTTGTTTTTATAAAATGAGAGTAATTGATTTTAAAATCAATTACTCATAACTAAATAAAGATAACCTTTAAGATCGTATTATGTTGATTAAAGTGGATATTCTTCGAAAGCATACAATACTGTAGACAGATAACGCTCTCCTGTATCGGGAAGGATTACAACGATATTCTTTCCTTTGTTTTCAGGTTTTTTAGCTAACAGTGTAGCGGCATACGCTGCTGCGCCCGAAGAGATACCTACCAATAGACCTTCTTCGCGAGCCAGTTCACGGCTTGTGCGGATGGCATCGTCATTGCTTACCTGAATGATTTCATCTACAACAGAGTCATTGTATGTTTTTGGAACAAAGCCTGCTCCTATACCTTGTATTTTGTGCGGGCCGGGTTTACCTCCTGATAATACAGGAGAGTCTGTTGGCTCTACAGCCACTATTTGTACGTTTGGATTGTATTTTTTCAAAACTTCACCTACACCGCTTACAGTTCCGCCTGTACCAACTCCCGCTACAAAGATGTCGACCTTACCATCGGTGTCACGCCAGATTTCTTCAGCAGTCGTTTTTTTATGTATTGCAGGGTTTGCAGGATTTGCAAATTGTTGAAGAAGAACACCCTTCGGGTTTTGTTTTTGTAGTTCTTCGGCTTTTGCTATCGCACCTTTCATGCCATCGGGGCCCGGAGTAAGAACAATATTTGCACCAAGTGCTTTAAGTAGATTTCTACGCTCTATACTCATGGTTTCAGGCATTGTCAATGTAAGCTTATAGCCTTTTGCCGCAGCTACAAAAGCAAGCCCTATTCCTGTGTTTCCGCTGGTTGGTTCTATCAGTTCGCTGTCGGGGTGAAGTAGTCCCGATACCTCTGCTTCTTCTATCATCGCATTGGCAATACGGTCTTTGACACTCGATGCCGGATTGAAATATTCTAATTTCGCAATTACATGAGCATCTACTCCCTGTTTCTTATTATAATTTGATAACTCCAATAGCGGAGTGTTTCCGATAAGATCAGTTAATTTTTTTGCAATTTTTCCCATAACCGTTGATTTGTTTGTTTAATTATTGATACAAAGGTACATACTTTGAGGTACATATAAAATCGCTAAAGTAAGGTATTTTGATACCATGTTTATGGTATATTTTGCTGAGATATTTGATAAAGTAAAAAACGTTAAGAAGAATGTTTGATAGAAATTATTAACGTATATTCGTAGTGCTTTAAGCAAATCTTGTGGAACTTTACAAATCTAAAAAGTAATACATTAATAAACGTTTGAAAGGAAACAATAAATTTGTATAAACGCTATGGAGATATCAGATCTATATAATATATATAAGAAATACCCGGAAATTTCAACTGATACACGTAATAGTCCTAAAGATTCAATATTTTTTGCATTAAAAGGTGCAAATTTTAACGGAAATGAATATGCTGAAAAAGCAATTGATCAGGGCTGTGCCTATGCTGTTGTTGATGAAGAGAGATACGCAACCAGACCGAATATAATATTAGTAAAAGACAGTCTGGAAACACTACAAGAATTAGCCCGCCATCACCGGAAACAATTTATAAAGAAACCAATTATCGCTATCACCGGAACAAACGGAAAAACAACTACAAAAGAGTTGATTTATTCTGTTTTGTCTCAGGAGTATAATGTACTGGCAACTCAGGGAAACCTGAATAATCATATCGGAGTTCCGCTAACCTTACTGAGGATAAAAAAAGAACACGAGATTGTGATTGTGGAAATGGGAGCGAGCCATGTAGGTGAAATCCGCTTTCTTGCCGAGATGGCTTTGCCAAACTATGGGCTCATTACCAATCTGGGACATGCACATATCGAGGGGTTTGGTTCATTCGAAAATGTAGTGAAGGCCAAAGGGGAGTTGTATGAATTTATCCGCAGTACCAAAGATGGGAAGATATTTATAGACTACAGCAATTTGCTCTTACGCGAAATGTCGGAAGG
>POVV01000196.1_pt1 | contig 49111 bp, 50 predicted proteins | sample 1560271 | NCBI WGS metagenome assembly POVV01 (sample SAMN08337232, study PRJNA429181) | Bioreactor metagenome, whole genome shotgun sequencing project. | biome: cows' rumen and soil; feature: anaerobic; isolation source: anaerobic chemostat enrichment culture, galacturonate as sole carbon... | reverse complement strand
CTTTTGCTGTCTCTAATATTTTTGCATGGTCAAAAGCCAGCTCGGGAATATCAGAGATTGAGAACCATTTGATACTTGTAGTATCCATTCCGGCCTGTGCATTATAATCTGAAAGTTTTACCAATGCATAATATCCTATGCTGATAACCCGGAAACGTGGATCGCGCTTTACATCAGAAAAAGAATACAACTGTTCCATATAAATATTTTCGAGGCAGGTCTCTTTCTGTAAAATACGCTTGGCACATTCTTCAGCGGTCTCTTCTTCTCCGACAAAACCTCCGGGTAAAGCCCACTGCCCGATAAACGGTTCAATAGATCTCTCTATAAGCAATACCTTTAGTTCTCCTTCATCAAAACCGAATATAACGCAGTCGGTAGTAACTGCCGGACGAGGATACTCGTATATATATTTCTCTTGCTGTATCATTGTTTTTTTTGTTTATGTATTATTTACGAAAACAAAGAAAGATATATTTTTTATAATAACAAAATAGTAAACGTATTTTTTACGTATTTGTATCTGTTTATAAAAAATAAGGCAGAAGAGGATTAATTTTCTGCCTTATCCGATACTAAACAATATATTCTACCTCGTGAGCTTCTGTCAACTGAGGTATTTCCAGTTTTGAGAGAAGCTTATCCAGTACATTTTCAGGTAAAGGATATTCCCTATTGCAATTTTGTTTGCGCCAAAGATCATAAGGTTTCTCTATATAGACTATTTTTACCTTAGCTCCGTATGATACGAACAGATCAATCAGTTGAGATCTCATTTGCTGGGTGATATTTGTAGCATTCCAAATAAAGTCCTGCCCTTTTCTAAGATATGAACGAGCTTCTTCTTTTGCTATCTGAACCACCCGTCCATTACCATATTTATCTGTTGGACTGATCTTATGCTTTCGTCGAATTGCATCAAGACTGACCATTGGTATGTTATTACCCAATGATTGTATATAATGGTCTTTGCCCATACCGGGAAGTCCTGACAACATAGTTACTTCACACTTAAAGTTTTCGAATGGGACATAATCCACATAGCTATCTTCTGTGTTGAAATAGTGGAAGCGGGAAGCATCAGATGCAAACTTTTTTTCCTTATCCCAACAGGCATGGTCTTTGCAAAATAGTTCGAAATATTCTAATGCTTCAAATATTTGAGTTGGGTTGGAGCAAATGCGTCCGCGAGCATCAGCTTCTGACAACATTTTTAGATGTTGCATGTTGACACGTTGATTTATTTCGAGCATTTTCCTCAAGGGATCAGGTTTATCCATCATCCACAGAGGAAATCCGTGAAAGCGAACCAAAGATGCTATCTGCTCCCTGATATGAAACGGAGTTGCAATATCCCGATACAAAATTGTTCGTACAGTATATTCACCTCTTCGGGCATGACCGTTTGCCGATATTGCACCATTACCTTCATCTACTGATGTTGAACGCTTTTCAATATCATGCATTAGCGCTGCAGCCCAAAGGATTTCTTTATTTAGCTTGCTTAAATTCTGAAAAGAGGATAACTTTTGTAGTTCATTCAAGACCATTTGGGTATGGATCGCAACATTTCCTTCGGCATGATGAATTTTATGCTGTTTTACAAATTGCATATCAGCTACCCATGAGAATTGTTTTTCAAGGGATGCCCAATCTTTATTTTCAGTTAATTGCCAAATCATAATCCATCCTCCTTTCTATAATTCATTTCCCAATGTAATTTTGCCCGTTTCCAGTTGCGAGTCCAATGCTCATCGGTTTTTACATGCCCTTTACGGACATATTTAAATACATTGTGCATAAATTCTGAAACAGGATATTCGCCAATGTTTCGGCAAACAACGCCCTCGCGTATACAATCCTCTCCTGTAAATGGATTGAGCGAGCCAAAAACGCTTTCTTCTTTTGCCCAACTTTCTATTTTAATTTGTAAGGCTTCTTTCGTTAAATCTGTTGTTGATTCGATAGCCAATTCGGGGACAGTAGGAAAATCAAATATAGCAGCATAAAATTTCACCTCTTCCCATGATAGCCATTTATCCATTTGGCGTACGGCAAAAATAAAATAACATTCTTCAATACGTTTGTATTCAATAGAATGGACTGCGTACAGATTTTCTCCAAAGAGTTCTACATTTCCCAAGTCATTTTTCATCAGCTCCCAACGTTCCCTCAATTGGCTTGTCCAAGGAGATGTGGTAGGGGCAATGTGAGATCGGGCAAATACACCAAATTGATTGAGGCAATTATTTTCTCCATCCAGTTTTTCGGTGTGTACAAGGGTTTCTGTCTTTTGAATATCTTCCCAATAAGTATGATTAAATCGGTCGTCACTTGTTGTTCCCGGTGAAAAAGGGAAATGATAGGTGCGACCATATTTTTGTGATTGCATGATTATAATTGTTTTGTTTATAAATATATAAATTTCTCATCTGATAAGTTTTTAGGTTTATCAGATAGATAAAATAGGGAGCATATCCCCTATGAAACAAACAATTACATGATTTCTAGTTTTTATACTGTTATTTACTTTGATATATATTTCACATCTACATAATCGGTCAGCCAGACACCATTATCCGATTGATAAAAAAGAATACCATCCTTTTGCATTCTACCCGTCATGATAGTCAGTATAACAACTTTACCATGCCTTGCTCCAACTTTGGTTGCTGTTTCCTTATCCTTGCTCAGATGAACGTGCTGGCGACTGCCTTTTATAATTCCCTGTTCCATGATAGACGAAAGAAAGCGAGTAGCTGTTCCGTGGTATAGAAATTCAGGAGGTTCGACCGGCGATAGCGCAAGGTCGATATTGATTGAATGTCCTTGATTAGCCCTTATTTTATTTCGTTTCTCATTGAACGAATAACGCTGTTTGTCATTTGTTTCTACAATTTCAATAAGTTCTTCCATCGAAAAATGGAAACGGTGTTTTTTACATTTTTCAATAAGTTCCTTCACATTAGCCCAACCGTTTTCGTCAAGCTCCAATCCTATTTTATCAGGATCGTGCCTGAGCACGAGGCTCAGGAATTTACCGATTCGCTTTTTATCTTGTTCTGTCATTGTTGTTTTCTTTTATTAAAACGGAAAGTATTCGAAATACTTGTTCCATATTATTTCTTCGTACTTGAAAGCATAGCTTTCCGCATAATTTTCACCTCTGGCTATCCTTCTTGATTTGGTATTTATCCTGTCATAATGATGTCCCAGCTCATGAAGAAAAATATGTAAAAGCAGATATGCTTTAATCTGATTTTCCGTAAAATCACATATTACATAATCTTTCTTTACCTGACTCTTAACCCCCAATCGGTCAAATATGCTTTTATGAGCTTTGAAATACCCTAAGCTATATTCTTTTGTCATTTCTTTTTCCCATGCGCATATAGCAATTATTCCATTCTGATACCAACCATCTGTATAGTAATCACCACTTGCTAATAATACTGCATCAAACATGACATCAATTTCTTCCCTGTTAGGTAATATCTCCAAAAATTGTTTTATATCCCTTTTCTTTAAGAAGTGTTTATATCCTTTTCCCGGATTTTCTATATCAATTTGAATTTCATCCTGATATGTATTCCAGTAGTTAGGTGTCAAGGTGTGTCTGTTTTTCTTTTGTACAGTACCCTTTTTTATTCTGGTTGCTGTTCGTCGCGCAAACATGATTTTCTCTTTTTAGTTGAACGATTCCTGTATTACTTTCACAGGATTACCTCTCTCCAGATTATTTATGGTTATCCCAATTATCCTGTGCTTGTTGCATGGTCTGTTCTATATTCCATGCCGAAAGTTTAATTAATAGCCGCTCTGTTGCCAGTTTTTTATTCTGTATTTGTGATCGCTGATCTGACGCTGTTACACTCATTTCCGAAGGGGCATGAGTCGCTCTGACTGCCGATTCGGTTTTATTCACATGTTGTCCACCGGGTCCGGAAGATCGTAATGTTTGATAGCTGATATATTTTGTATCGATTTCACTTAGTTCGGTCGGAGTAAAAGAATTTACCCCTACAAACCAGTTTTTTCGCTTATGATGGATACGGTAAGGACTTTGCGCTATCCATTGAATAGTTCCTTCCCATTCATCCACTATCTCATCTACCTTATTACCTTCAAGAAATACGATTGCTGAAAACAGTGTGCGATTCATATCTCCCTCCTCCCGTTCAATGACCTCAACTATCAATCCCAGCTTTCGCGCTTGTATCAGAATCTTCTCCAATACCAATGCTACCACACGACAACATTCGACAGGACCACGTCCCGAAGTTATTTGTAAGTATATTTTATTACTCATAATTAATCAGTCTTTACTCATTCTTACTATCCGTGGCATAAATTTGCCATGAATTTCTACAAGGGATTCCTGTGCCGGCATTATACGGTCGATGTCTTTATAAGCTAAAGGCATCTCCTCCACACTACCCCCAATAAGAGTCACTTCATTTTGAGAAAGCAGTTTTTTTAATGCCGATTGTGTAAACTGGCTCTTTGCCTTTTGACGCGACATGGCCCTCCCTGCTCCATGTGAGGCCGAGTTTAGCGATTGCATTTCACCCTTTCCACAGACCAGATACCCTGCCGTTGCCATACTTCCCGGAATAAATCCTGCAACACCTTTCCCTGCCGGAGTAGCGCCTTTCCGATGCACAATAGCATATCTGTTTGGAGCAATCTCTTCTCTCCATGCAAAATTGTGATGGTTGTTCACATTGGCTATAGCTTTCAGCCCAAGAGCCTTCGAAAGATTAATATGTATCCGTTCGTGGCATGCTTGCGCAAAGTCTCCTGCCAAATTCATACTCATCCAGTATTCCTGTCCTGCTTCGGAGTCCAGACCCAGCCATGCAAAATGCTGTGCCTCTCTAGGCAACTTGCATACTTCACGGGCAATATCACTATAATGCCTTGCAATAGCAGCACCCATACCCCGAGAACCGGAGTGGGAGAGGAGTGCTACATAATTTCCTGATGGAAGATTCAATACATTGTTTTCAACTAATTCAATCTCTCCGAATTCTACAAAATGGTTTCCTCCTCCGGATGAACCCAATTGGCGGACTACTTTTCCATGCAGCATTTTAAGTAATGGTGTCAGCTGAAATTCTCTTCTATCGAGTATCTCGTGTTCCTGAGCAAAGTCCAAACATCCGTCTATGCCAAAGTGAGTGTATTCTTTCAAGGCTTCTTTTATCTGGTGTGAATAGCGCTTTAGATAATCAGCCTTCGCATCAAATATTGTAAGGCTCATTCGGCAACCAATATCCACACCTACAGCATAAGGTATAACCGCATTTTCTACAGCCAATACACCACCGATAGGTAAGCCATAACCGGCATGTGCATCAGGCATCAATGCTCCTGCAATACTTACAGGAAGACGCATCGCTAGTTCCATTTGTTGTTTGGCTATGCTTTCTATAAACTTACCGCCGTAAGTTTTATAGGATAAAGGTTCATCAAGTAGGTTGTAAACTGAAAACTGTTTCTCTTCCATAATCGGTGAAAAGTGTTCAGCCAACTTACCCCATACTTCGTTGTTTTTATATTTTTCGGGATTGTTCAACAATTTGATTAAAGTTGCTTTAATCTCCTCTTTTGTATTGTGTTTGCAGTACTTGCTTATTGTGTTTATTGCCAGACTGCGAGCTATATTGTTGGTATATCCCAGTTTACTTAATTCTTTAGGTTGTATGCCCATGATTGTTGTTTGGTATACAAGGATATGCAGGTGTCAGATCAATCTTTATCCAAGACCGAATATCCTTTGGTTGTGACATAGTGCAGCCGGAAGGATATAATAATCTTACAAGCCGATATATCAGCAATTAATAATAAAATATGATAATGGATTTGAAACTAACCAATGACTATCAACTTTGCAGCCGTAAATTGTGATAGATATGTTTGATATTGTAAGGTTCATCATCCCGATAAACCAAATTAGTTTCCTAGTGCTTTGTGTTCTATTTTTTAACCAACATAATTGTACCCTTTCTATAGTTTTAAGGGTTAGTATTCTATTTTCGGATGCAAATATATAAAATATTTATATATTAACAAATTTTTAGAATAAAAAGATGGCTGATTTTATTATTTTTAGAATAGAAAATCCCTATTCGTTTTATCTCAGATTGGAAAAGTTCCTGTATGAAACTTATTGTATGAGTTTGATCTTAAGTGTCCTAAGGTTCTCCTATAACTACAAAAACACTACATCTGTCTCGTCTTTATAACGATACATCGCATTCCTCTTGTCCCCTTCAATTGTAAGTATGCCTTTTTCCACTGCTTTTTTAAGATCTAGGCTTGCTGTAGCTGAGGCTATCTTATGATACTCCATATAACATTTACGAGAGAACGGCTCCTTAATAACCCCTTTAAGCATCTCAACACGGTCTGAAACTGGATGAATCAACTTATAATGAAATTCAATGCTTTTATCTAACGCCTGATCAATTACAGACAAATAAAACTCATAAAAAGGATATATCGAACCAGCTTTTTCAGAATCGGTATGAAGATCCTCGTCATAGTATTTCCCGAGTTTATTAATACCATACTGTTTTTCCATTATATCTGCATAGGGTAAATAAAGAACGAAACCATGTTCATGATAAAATAAGACAATAAGCCATAATTGAACGATTTCATCATCACCTATATAATCATAACCATTATAGCAGAATTCAGCGATACGGTAAAGAAAAAAACACCTCTGATCGGACAATGCCTTAAATACCAGATTCAGATTATGTTCATCAGCATGCTTAATTGATAAAAAGTCATAAGCCTTCGAAAATGATTCTATACTGTAGGCTTTGTAATCATCTAGCTTAGCATACATCGAAAGAATATCCTTAAATTTACGAAATTGGTAATTATCAATATCTACATCTTCTGTTGTTTTTTTCTTTAGTATATTAACTATCTCTATCTCGGAATAATTCAGATTCTTGCGATTAGCAGCCTCATACTATTCCATTGAATCAGTTAGACCTGTCGTTTATCGAAGCATACGATTTTTATTTGCGGGTAGAACGTCAGCTGAAATCTGAATCTATTGTTTCTATTGTCGCTCTATTACTGAAAGCCGTTCGGATAGCTCTACACCGAAATATGATAACCTATCCGCCATTCTTGGGTTACAAGTGGGAGAAGCCCGAATTTCAAATCCGCTCGCTTACTTCCGAAGAATTTGAACGGCTTATCTCAACTCCGATAAAATCAACCAGTCAATGTTTTATCCGTGATTTGTTCGTTTTCGCGGCGTTCACCGGTCTCTCGTTCATCGACCTAAGGCAATTAACATGGAAAGATATAGTAACAGAGGAAGACGGTAGCTTGTGGATTTCCATGTCAAGGCAGAAAACAGATGCTCCTTTCAATGTTAAGCTGTTGGATATTCCTATTCAGATTATGGAGAAATATAAAGGCTTGGCAAAGGACAATCATGTTTTTTCCGTATTAAGTATTGGTAGGATTAACTATGCTTTGAAAATTATTGCAAAGCATTGCGATATAACGACTAACGTCAGCTTCCATGTTGCAAGACACTGCTTTGCTTCTCAATTATGCCTCTCGCAAGGAGTACCTATTGAAAGTGTTAGCCGAATGATGGGACACCGAAATATTCAGACTACCCAGTGTTATGCCCGTGTCAATAATGAGAAGATTGGCAACGATATGAAACAGCTATCCCAACGCCTTTCAGGGAAATTCAGCTATACAACTAATAATCAACAACAATAATCGACTATAATAATCATGGAACATAACAGAAGTACATTCAGCATACTATTTTACCTCAATACAAGTAAGAAAAAGAAGTCAGGTAAATGCCCGATAGTGGGGCGCATCAGCGTGGACGGTAAAATGCAACCTGATTCCTTTCAGGACTTGTGTAACAAGGGCAAAGCATAAGGGTTTGATACGGCAAGACCCTTTCTTTGACTACGTTCCCGAACGGATAAGACCTAAACGCCCGTGGCTCACGAATGACGAAATAGAACGGTTGATGCAGGTACACACGAAACATGCTACATGGAATTTTACTCGCGATATGTTTATTTTCTGTGTATTTACAGGCATTACGGCTATTGATTTGAGAAATCTGAAACACTCCAACATTCAATGGCAGGAAGACGGTAGCTTGTGGGAGAAGACGGCAGAGTTTTCAAATTACAACATCATGTCTGTATGAATTGGCAACTAAAACGGCTTGCTAAGGCTGCGAACATTGACAAACGGCTGACCTTCCACATGAGCCGTTTCAGCTTCACAACTACGGTCTGCCTGACACAAGGTGTTCCGATTGAAACGCTTAGCCAAATGATGGGGCATTTGTCAATCAAGACTACCCAAATCTATGCAGAAGTTACCCGCACCAAAATTAACGAGGATATGACGAATTTGGCGGAAACCATTCAAGGGAAATACGAGTTACCTGAAAATGACGGCAAAATCTACAAACAATGTAGAAGGAATAGACGGTTTCCTGAAAGGGAATAAACAGAAAACAAGGCTTAAATCTATACCACATTTTTGACAACCTTACTGTCAATAGCATTTTTAATAGTAGTACTTACTGCGTCATTACGTTTTAATAATGTAATAACTAAGTTTAAGTATTCTTCCTTATTTCTTATACCTGTTAATTCACAAACTTTAGATTGAGGCACTAAAGCATTTTTGAGATTAAATAATTTTAGCACGGAGTTATAATCTTTATTGGTTGCAACTTTTTCAAAATCAACTTTTGTTTCATCATATATCTTTTGCTTATCAATAGACGTAAATATGCCATCTATTTCTGATATTACAGAAGCTATCTCTTTAGTTGCAAAATTTGTTATTTCTAAATATTTTCTTCTTAAAATTTCTTTAAAATGTAGAAGTATTTGACCTTCTATTTGACTATTGAAAAATGCTATCAGATTATCTTTGACTTGCCCAAATACATCGTCAGGATTTCTTCCCATATGAGAAGCAACAGCCTTTACTATATTTTCGTCTAACAGAAGATTCTCTGCTTCTGCCACATCTAAAACCCAAATATTTTTTGAATTTAACCTCGGTATATCTGCATCAACTCTTCTATCTCTATCTATAATTCCGTATGATACTAAATGATGAAAACCATTTTGTACGTTGAAAGCCTTTACTGTTTGGATGACTTTTTCACAACTCCCCAATGGTTTTATTGTATAGGATGAATATACTTGTTCATACAGTTCATAGTCAATACTACTACTATCTCCCTCTAAAAATATTATAGGTTTTCGGCTACCTAATAGCTCTAGATATAATTGTTCAGGAATAGGAGATTGTTCGTCTAAGATTTCATAATCCCAAATATTTTCACCTTCATAGGATTTAGCCCAAATTTTTACAGCATTTTGTCTCGTAAATGCAAAATCAATATCATGCGTCAGATATATAAATGCACAATCAGGTCTTTCTGTTTCTATTAAATCAAACAGCCTCTTTACTAATGACCTATGTATATGCATTTCCGGTTCATCAATAATAATTATTGAACTATTTGGAGCACAAACAACCTCTCCTACAAGATAGAAAATAACCCTTTCTCCATCGCTCATTTCAGAAGCATTATAAGAATCACTTATATGACCTATAGATGGATAAGTTTCTATTACTCCTGCTTTTTTAATGATTTTTCTATGTGGTAAAACTGTTTCAAATATTGATTGAATTCTATCAAGTTTAGTATTCGGTTTACCGCCTCCATTTTCTTTGAATGATAATGATTGCTCGTATTCTTCCGTATGGAGAAGCACCATTAATTTTTCGTAATCATTTAACAGATACGTATTTAAATTGTTGCCCCATCTACTATGTAGCCATCCATTTGTCTTGTACCAATTTGCATTATTTTTATCCCAACCTCCATATAGAAACTCACTTTCAGCTACTTCTTTAGACTTTGTACTAACAAAATCAGGCATAGACAGGGATTTTTGAGCAGATATCCTATGGGTTTGTTGATTATACCTTTTCTCTATATCTGAACCAAATCTGGTTTTCCCCGATCCATTTGCGCCCACAACAACAAGTTGATTAAATTCAATCGTTGGATTTGAGTTAGGTTGCCCTTTTTTTGTTGGTAATTGTATTTTCATGCTCTTATAATTATATCCGCAAAAATACTCATAAAAAAAGACTTAGAGGCTATTCTCCAAGTCTTTTTTAAAAGATTCATTTAGAACAGCTTACTATCAACTGTTCTATTTCTTAGATTTCTGTTCCAACCACTTCAACACCTCCGATTTCTTATACAAAATCTTCCCCTTAATCTGAATAAACGGAATAGTTCCATTATCTCGCCAATCCTGTAATGTTTGGGATGAGATTTGAAGCATCCGGCAAACATCACGGTTTAAAAGAAACTTTTCGCCATTCAGGTGTGGAGTGCGATTTTTAATGGCTTGTCTGATAGTGTCCAGTAGCTCATCCAAAGCCGAAAAGAAAGAATTGATTTCCGTTGATTTTCTATCTAATATTTCCATTGTAATATGTTTTAGTTCCGTATGTAGTCGCCCAATGCGGAAAGAGTTAATATATCCATTTTCGTATCATAGCTAATAGCTGTCCGTTTTAGGTTGTACTTGATGAAATATCCGTTCTCATCTTCTTGTATCTCGTAGGTGGCAGGGCTAGCCTGTTTGCTTGTTTCATTCATGTGGATAATGCTAAGTAAATAGCTTTCCCCATTGCGGTATATGATAATTGACGGATTCAGGTTGATACTTTCCCAATTGCCGACCAACCTATCTAAATTGAATTTCTTTGTTTTCATTGCTGTTTCTTGATTTGTGATTCGCTGATTAAATTCTCAATATCCGATACTCGGTAGTAACACTTACGCCCTATCTGAGGATAAGGTAGAATGCCGTTATCCCTGTAAGATTGTAATGTCCGCTTTGATATTTGCAGAAGTCCGCAAACATCATCGTTTCCTAACCATTTTGCCATGCAATCCTTCGACTCTGCATCCAGAGGCATTATGATGGATATTATGGAAGACAGGCATCAGAAAAAATCAACCATGATAACTTCTCAGGTGCCTGTCAAAGACTGGTATAATGCCATAGGAGAGAAAACGGTAGCAGATGCCATTCTTGATCGCCTGGTACACGATTCTTTAAGAGTTGAGCTATCCGGAGAATCAATAAGGAAAAGAAAGGCGAAGAATGAAAATGGCTATCTGTAGAAAAAAAGAAGTGGGTCCTATCAAAGAATATCAGGGCTTATCTGTATGTTTGTGAAATAAATGTGGACCTTAGTGTAGGTAAACAGAACTAAAAACTAAGTTTAACCGGGGCATAAATCTTCTTCTTTCAGACCCTGAAACCCGAGACAACTTTAGGCTATTTTAAACACAGAACTTTAGGGGGGCACTTTCCTCCGTTTTTAAGGGGTCTATTTTACCGTTTTTTCCAGTTTAATTACCAAATACTCAAATTATCAAAATAAGTGAATACCTTATAGGATTATTGGCAAATATTATGGATTCTTTTAATGCGAATTGTTTGCATTTGATATTAATTATTATTTAATTTGCTTTCATATACAAAACAAAGTAAAATGGATATAGGTGATATTATAAAAAGAGCTGGGTTAAAAGTAACTCCTCAACGCAAGATACTATATGAGATAATGACCCGATTGGGACATGGCACTATAGACGAGATAATTGAAGAAGTACAGAAGGTGAATCCGGATATTACAGTATCGACCGTGTATCGTATTTTAGAATCGTTTTGTAAAGCAAAACTACTGTCTCGGATTAATCACCCCAATGGCAAGTCTTATTTTGATATAACTCCATCCGATCATCATCATATAATTGTGGATAGTGAGTTGATTGATTACAGTGATCCCGAACTGACCAAATTAATCAGGCAACACCTGAAAGGAAAAATGTTTAATAATATGGATATTGAAAAAATATCTGTTCAAATAATAGCTAACCATAAAAAGAATTAACATGGAAGAAAAGAAAAAAATGACAACAACATCAGGTAGACCCGTAGCTGATAATCAGAATGTTCAGACTGCCGGACAGCGAGGTCCGATGCTTGTGCAAGACCCTTGGTTTATGGAGAAACTTTCTCATTTTGACAGGGAAGTAATACCAGAGCGACGTATGCATGCTAAAGGTTCCGGTGCTTATGGAACATTTACTGTAACACACGATATTACGAAGTATACACGTGCATCCATATTCTCTGAAATAGGCAAGAAAACAGATTGTTTTGTTCGCTTTTCGACGGTAGCAGGAGAACGTGGTGCGGCTGATGCAGAGCGTGATATCCGGGGATTCGCCATAAAGTTTTATACGGATGCAGGCAACTGGGACTTAGTAGGAAATAACACTCCCGTATTCTTTTTGCGTGATCCACTGAAATTCCCCGATTTGAACCATGTTGTCAAAAGGGATCCACGTACTAACATGCATAGCGCTAACAGTAACTGGGACTTCTGGACTCTTTTACCCGAAGCTCTTCACCAGGTAACCATTACAATGAGTGACCGAGGTATACCTTCTTCCTATCGTCATATGCATGGATTCGGAAGCCACACTTTTAGTTTTATCAATAAAGACAATGAAAGGATTTGGGTTAAATTTCATTTCAAAACATTACAAGGGATTAAAAATTTGACCAATGAAGAAGCTGCTGCCATCATAGCCAACGACCGTGAATCTCATCAACGAGACCTTTATGACTCTATTGAAAATGGAGATTTTCCACGCTGGGAGTTGAAAGTTCAGCTGATGACCGAAGATGAAGCCAATGACTATCGTATCAATCCCTTTGACCTGACAAAGGTATGGTCCCACAAAGAGTTCCCATTGATTGATGTTGGAGTACTGGAACTTAACAGGAATCCGGAAAATTATTTTGCAGAGGTAGAGCAATCCGCTTTTAATCCGATGAATATGATAGATGGTATCGGATTCTCTCCCGATAAAATGTTGCAGGGACGCTTGTTTTCATATCGGGATGCACAAAACTACCGTTTGGGAGTGAATCATGGTCAAATACCTGTAAATAAGCCTCGTTGCCCTTTCCATTCGTATCACCGCGATGGAGCCATGCGTACAGATGGGAATCAGGGTTCTTCCATAGGTTACGAGCCGAATAGTTATGGACAATGGCAAGATAGTCCGGAGACGAAAGAGCCGCCATTAGAGCTACACGGTGATGCCTACAACTATAACGAAAGGGAATACGATGATGATGATTATAGCCAGCCGGGCGATCTGTTCCGCTTGATGACACTGCAGCAGCAACAAGTCCTGTTTAAGAATACAGCCGCTAACATGGGAGATTCCGAGTTGTTTATTAAGCAACGTCATGTGAGAAACTGCTATAAAGCAGATCCTGCTTATGGAAAAGGTGTTTGCGATGCATTGGGTATCGGTTTAGATGAAGCATTGAAGTCGACAAAATATCTATTATAAATATGTAAGGCTGTCCGGTATAATCGGGGCAGCCTTATTATAATTATTCAATTTTATTTTAGCAGGTTGTTCTCATCTGGCTGATTCTTGCTTTCTTATTAGACTTTCACTTTATTCCACTTTATCCCATTTTCGTATCATGTACTTTGACGGATCAACCGGGTTATTCTCCCTCTTCTTCCGGATAAACATTACTTTCTGCCTTTTACCGATACGTTTAATATTCCGATAGTCTGACTCATCTCTGTCAACCTCAAGCTGGTAGGTATCGCCAATTTTGTCTGTTAATGCTGCCATGTCCTTACTGATTTTATCATTGGTTATTTTGGCATAGATTTGTGTGGTGGTAATGCAAGAATGCCCGAGCATCTGAGAGACGGTTTCTATCGGTACTCCCTTTGATAAACAGACAGTTGTCGCAAACGAGTGCCTGGCTGTGTGTGTCGTGAGCTGCTTCTTTATGCCGCATAAATCGACAATTTCTTTCAGATAGCATTCGAATGGATTCTGTTAACTCTTTATCAAAGAGTTCCGAAAGAATGTTTTTGGAGAGGTAACGATTCTCCTAGCTGGCATCTGCATCGTTTTACATACACTAGATAATATTAATCAAAGGTAAATTAAAATTTTGTTTTTCAAAAATTAATTTCCTCTATGAAATGTATGCCCATATTAATAATAACTGAAAATACTCTATAATTATATATCGTAACACTGGAAGAAAAATATTGAGTGAAATTAATCTTTCTCTCTGAAAATATTACAGCAAATATTTTAAGCACGACAGTAAATTATTCTCGCTTACTTTGCTTATTGGATAGATATTGTTCTTAGGTGTAAAAAGGCACTACATTTCGATTATTCATCCAAATTTTGTAATAATTATCTTTTATTACTATATGGAATTTGCAGATCATTTAGTTTCGGAATAATATGTTGAAAATGCCAAGTGGTTAAATATGAATACTTTATTGAAATTATTAGATAAATAAATCCATATATTAAGGTATTCTTCACAGTTAATAAACAGTCTTGCTTTTTTAATTCAAGCTAATATATTTGTCAATTAGGACAAAACAAAAAGCAAATAGAGGAATTATATTATATGTATATAATATAATTTAGTAACATGACTATGTTAACTATAATTATACCATTTTTAAATGAAGGCATCGAGGTTTATAATACTGTCAAAAGTATTAGAGATACAGCCGATATTGATCTCAATATTATTTTGATTAATGATGCATCAACCGATGGATTTGATTATAAATCGGTCGCAATAGAGTTTAATGCACAATATATTGTTCACTCAGAAAGAAGAGGTGTTGCTTCATCACGTGATGAAGGTGTGAATTTATGCATTACCGACTATTTTTTATTACTGGATGCTCATATGCGATTTTATCAAAACGATTGGGCTTTCATTCTTATTAGAGAGTTGGATAAAGATAATCGAGCTTTATATTGTTGCCAAACACTCTATCTGAGAGTGGATGAAGATGGGAATCTACTAGTTCGAGATAATAGAAATACCATCTATGGAGCCTACTTATATAGTGATATCAATACTTTATATACAGTAAAATGGAATCGTTATGACCCCAATCCCAATGAACCAATTGTTGATATTGCTTGTGTACTAGGTGCGTCGTATGCTACTAACAAAAAATATTGGAAATATTTAAATGGACTAAAGGGCTTGAGGTCATATGGGCGAGACGAGGAGTTAATCAGCCTCAAAGTATGGTTAGAAGGTGGAAGATGCCGTCTGTTAAAAGAAGTTGCGATTGGACATATCTACCGAACGTCAATGCCATATGAATACCTCTCTATAGATATGATATATAACTTATTATATATAGCGGAACTTTTTTTGAGGAAAAAGTAAAATTGAAGGTTTTTGATACACTAAAAAACACAAACCCTCAATGTTATGAAGGAGCTTTAGCTATATTAGAAATAGAAAGAAGTAATATTGAAGATCAAAGAAAATATTATAAAAAGATTTTTAATCGAAATATTAACATTATATAGGCCAGAATAATTTATTACAGAGTATAAATGATTTTTACCAATCTATTTGGTGGTTTTCACTTTCTTCTGTTCACAGAAAAGAAACCACAGGTTGCTGATTATATAAAGATTTATAAATCTATTCATAGTTAAGTTGTAAGGCTATGAACAGTAAATTAGCTATCTACTGAATATTTTACAGCGGAAAGTAATCTTATACCACAATGAAAAAGTTATCAAAACTTAAGCTTAATCAAGACTAGTAGATAATGATTGTATAGCTAAATTAAGGTTAAAAAACATATATTAGAAAGAATGAACCGTTTTTATAAAACAGGGTATAAAATTTGTCACATGTCTCAAATAAATTGATATTATAGATCTGATGCAAACAACCTTTCCCCATTACACCCAGCTAGACTCTATGAATTGCGGTCCCAGCTGTTTGCGCATGATAGCAAAATACTACGGACGCAGTTACAATCTCCAGACATTGCGGGAAAAGAGTTATATTACCCGACAAGGCGTTTCTATGTTGGGAATAAGCGACGCGGCCGAAAGTATCGGATTCCATACACAAGGATTCCGCATTAATTTCGAACAACTAGTAGAAGATGTTAATCTTCCCTGTATCCTTCACTGGAACCAGAACCATTTTGTAGTCTGTTATGGAATAAAAAAGAAAAAGAAACTCTTTAGTTCCGATGATCCCAGATATTCCATTCAAATAGCCGATCCCGGTGGAGAGAAATACACGATGGATAAAACAGGGTTTCTTAAATGCTGGCTCAGTAGCAAACAAGACAATAACGATACAGGCACAGCTCTTTTACTGGAGCCAACCCCCGATTTTTATATCCAGGAAGACGACAAGGATAAACAAGAGAAAAATTTAAGCTACTTCTGGGGATATCTTCGTCCATACAAAAGCCAGATTATACAACTGGTAGGCGGTATGCTGATCGGTAGCGTCCTTTCTCTGATATTCCCATTCTTAACACAGGCTCTTGTCGACCAGGGGATAGGCAACAACAACCTTAGCTTTGTAACTTTAGTCCTTATAGCACAGTTGGTACTATCGATAACCCAGATGGGTATGGGATTTATCCGTAGCTGGATAACCCTGCATATGAATACCCGCATTGGTATTACCCTGATATCGGACTTCCTTTCCAAACTTATGAAACTTCCGCTACGATTTTTCGATGCCAAGAATATCGGTGATATTATGCAACGTATAGGAAATCACAACTGTATACAGTCTTTCATGACAGGTACTACCCTGACCACCATATTCTCTTTCTTCAATTTCTTTGTCTTTGCTATTATACTGGGATACTACAACCTGACTATATTAGCTGTTTTAATTATTGGTAATACATTTTATGTTGCATGGATATTATTCTTCATGCGCTACAGACGCAAGTTAGACCATATGCGTTTCGCCCAGTCTTCGGCCAATCAGGGCAGCTTGATTCAACTGGTAACGGGTATGCAGGAAATAAAACTTAACAATAGCGAAAAACAACAGCGTTGTAAATGGGAACGAATCCAGGTAAAACTATTTAAGATAAGCATTAAAGGAACTGCATTAGGCCAGTATCAACAGATAGGATCGATATTCTTCAGCCAGACTACATCCTTAGTTATATCTTTCCTGTCTGCAAAAGCCGTTATTGATGGAAATATAACACTGGGTATGATGATGTCCATCAGTTATATTATCGGACAATTATCCGGCCCTATAGGGCAAGTTATAGGCTTCGCACAGTCATTGCAGGATGCCAAAATAAGCCTTGAGCGTCTTAATGAGATTCATAACAAGGAAGATGAGGAACAAACTATTGGAGATAAGATAAGCGAGCTGCCTGATAACAGATCTATCACATTGGGAAATATTTATTTCAATTACGACGGAGCAGATAGAGACTATGTAATAAATAATTTAAGCATAAAGATTCCCCAAAATAAGGAAACTGCCATTGTCGGCGCCAGTGGCAGCAGAAAGACTACTATTGTTAAATTACCTTATCTGCCTGAAATGGTAGCACAAGCTGATATAATAACCAAAGATATCTCCGTTCTTGAAAGATTTATTATGCCTTTAAGAAAGGCCATTAGTGAAGGATTTGAATAACCTTAAAACATTTTATCTATGAATTTTTTATCTATCAAAAAAGATCGCTCTATCTTATCCCTGTTACTAAAGCATCTAGGAGTAAATCACACATTGTCGCATACAAATAAAGTATATAATGAACATCCTCACAAGAACAATATGTTCGGCCTGTCGAAGATGCTTACAGACTATGGTGTAGAGAACATGGGAGTTAAGTTGAATGATAAAGATGAGATATCCAATCTAGAGGCACCCTTTATCGCGCAAAGCTCCAATGATCTGGTATTGGTATCCAAAGTGGATGGAGATACAATAGGCTATATATGGAAAGGCAGGGATATATCCTCTCCTCTCGAAGAATTTAAGAAATCATGGTCAGGTGTTGCGCTTTTAGCCGGGACTGACGAAAAGTCAGGGGAACCCGGCTATTCAGACAATAAAAAGAAAGAACAGTATGCTCTTTTACAAAAGGTTATCCTGTCGTTAAGTATAATCGCATTAGTCGCCGGACTTTATATTTCCAATGAGTTGTATTACAGTACAGGTATTTCGTTGGCCTTGCTTGCTAACCTTGCCGGCGCATATATTGGCTATCTGCTGGTTTTAAAACAAATGCGTATCGGCAGTAATTATGCCGATAGGATATGCTACTTATTTAAACAAAGCGACTGTAATGATATATTGGAATCCAAAGCAGCCAAAATAGATAATATAATAGGCTGGAGCGAGGTCGGACTGGGATATTTCATTTCAAATGTTATTATCCTACTCACAATGCCACATTTAGCTCCTTATCTAGCTATTATCAGCGCCTGTGCGCTGCCATATAGTATATGGAGTGTATGGTATCAGAAGTTCAAGGCAAAAACATGGTGCCCGCTATGCCTTATTGTACAGGTTATCTTTTGGATATCTTTCATTATATATCTGGCCTTCGGTTTCTTTGCCGTTCCTTCGTTCATGATTGGCGATTTGCTTATCTTAGGATGTATATACCTGATCCCTGCTATTGTTATCAATCTGATCCTGCCTAAACTATCAGAAGCAAGGAAGAGGAGGAATATAACCTACGAAATGAACAGCTTGAAGATGAAAGATGAAGTCTTTTCGGCTATACTCAGGCAACAACCGTATTATGAAGCTGACCGATCGGTATCGAAAGTTATTTGGGGGAATCCTGATGCAGATATATTGATCACTATACTTACCAATCCCCACTGCAATCCATGTGCTCGGATGCATACACGCATAGACAATATTCTGGCTAAAAATGATAAGGCTTTTTGTATACAGTATATCTTCTCGTCTTTCAATGAAGAATTGCAAAACAGTAGCAAGCAATTGATAAACGCCTATATGAATAATGATAAAGAAAAGACTAAAATTATTTTCAATGATTGGTTTAAGGAAGGAAAGAATCAGGAAAATATTTTTTTTGATAAGTATGGCTTGAATACTTATGATGAAACTATTGAAGAAGAGCATAATAAGCATCTGCAATGGAAAGACAAAACAGGACTGAGGGCAACTCCTACAGTACTGATAAACGGATATAAGCTTCCAGAGAATTATAAAATAGAAGATATATTATTTTTTACGAATTTGGATGTTAACACCAGATAACTATTGCTAAATTGCAGGGTAATAGGTAATAAACTGATCATTTATTGTAACAGATCTGCAATATAACTAAACAATTTTTATTATGAAAAAGTTATCAAAAATCAAATTACATGACGCTGTTGAAATGACGGACAACGAGATGAAAAAAGTAGTAGGAGGATTTTCAACAGGAACAGAAGAAACCAGTGGAGATTATACATGTGAACCAGGAGGTAGTCTGGAATGTGATGGAACTTGTCCGGATAACAAGACATGCCATCATGGAGAATCAAATTCATGTTACTGTGAATAAACTTTAATAATAAGCTGACAGTAGATAGCCTGATTTATTTGCTGTCAGCTATTTTTAAAACTCAAAATATTATGAAACAGATTATCCTATTTTTTATTTTTTATTTATTTCTAGGTATCGATGTAAAAGGAGAAGAGTTAGATAAATCAGATACCATACAGATTACTTTTAATGGTAAAACATTTAGGAAACTTCGATTGGCTGCAATCTTAGCAAATTCCTCAGAAATAAGGCCCGAATATGAAGGTTATACCACTGATTATAAAACTTGGACATTCATTTACCCCGATAAGATATATGATAATGTAAACTGGTTTAATATTATCATTCCAGATTCAAATGATTCTATCAGGGAAACTATCACTTTCAAGACTATTGTCGATAAAGATACTTTATCCTCTGGAAGTTGTATGATAGACAGAGGGTTTTCAAAAATAAGTCTTTCATATATTCAAACCGACGAAGCGGCAAAACGAGCTTTCCACGATTTCAATACAGGAAAACGGGAAAAACAAGCCCGACAGGAAATTAAGCATAATTATCTTGTATTACCTACTTCAGATAGACAGCTTATTGCCACAATAGATGCTGGGAGCAGTGAATTTAGTAAATTTATAAGAAATACGAGAAAAGGGAAAAATCTTACATACGATATGAATTTAGATATGTATTCTGATCTGGTTAAAAAATATCCGTATTCAGTATTTATGGCACAAGCAATGGCTAATACTCTGAATATGTATCGATCAAAAGAAGATGTTTGGAAAATATACCAACACTTTTCAGATTCAATAAAGAAATCTCCCCGAGGAGAAAGAATCATGCGATTTATTACCGATACCATATTCATAAATACTGAACTTAAGACTTACGATACGGAGCAAAATAAACAGATTATAGAAGATAGTAGTAAATATAATCTAATAATATTTTCTGCATCTTGGTGTGGTCCATGTCATAAACAAATACCCCTACTTAAACAAATATACGAAGACTTGAATGGGAAACTGTGCATGACTTATGTTTCGATAGATGAAGATGAGAAAGCAATAGAAAATTGGAGGAAATTAATAAGAAAAGAAGAGATTCCATGGCGAAGTCTTATTACTGGAAGCAAAACAAGTGAAATTAGAAATAAATATTTTATCAAAGGTATTCCTCATTCAATATTGGTATATCCAAATGGACATAAAATGGTTATTGATATCCGAAAAGCCTCTGATAAAGAATTGCTGTATAATCTGGTTGGAGATAAATAAAACAATAGGCCAATTTACATATCAGGAGTGGGGTATTTAAACAAATAAATTATTCTTTCCAAATGAAATAACAAAAATTCAACTTAAACCAACAAATGGTACATCGTCTTATGCTAAGAAGTTGTGATATTGATTGTTTGGGATTAATAGATGGGAAAATGGGTATTTCCATACTATTTTTTCATTATGCAAAACTCACGGAAAATCCTGTCTTCGAAGATTTTGCCGGAGACTTACTGGATGATATTTGGGATAATATAAATAAAAAGCAGCCTATCGGTTTTTCAACGGGACTTTGTGGTATTGCATGGGGCATAGAATATCTTCTGCAAAATGGCTTCGTAGAAGGTGATGGTAATAGTATTTGCGAGGAAATTGATAAAAAGATTATGGCTATTGATCCTAGACGGTTATCCGATAATTCTCTAGATAGTGGATTAGAAGGAATTTTGCATTATGTATTATCCCGAATATCTGGAGCCATAAAACAGAAAAATCAAATCCCCTTCGGTGACATATATATACATGACCTAGCCTATGCATTGAAAGCATCCTTCTTCGAAGATAGAACAATAGAGAAAAATAAGCATTTTCTACAATTTATATCATTTCTTGAAGAAAACTATTCTATTGAGTATTTATTTGATATTAAATCATTTATAGAAGTCCCTGATATAAAAGTAAAAGAAATAAATTCAGTTGCTATCGGTCTGAGGAACGGATTAGCGGGATATTTGTTAAATCAGATAATATCGTAAATATGAACGTATATATAATCGACGAATTTGTTAGCTCTCAGAAAAATGGGATTGGTACTTTCATGAAAGAGCTTATATTCTCGTTGCAACAGCTTGAATTGAATATTTGCATAATAGAATTCAATTCTAATGAAGAGAATTTTTGTATAAAAAAAGGAAATGGAATAAAGAAGATATGTTTCCCTCCTTTCCCCGATGGTAGGTTTCCCCGATATTACAAGATTATAGATAAATTTTTCAGGTTATATATTGGTGATTCTATCGAAACTATCTTTTTATTTAATCATAGTCCCTGTGAGAATCTATTAAGAACAACGAGAGAGGCTTTCCCTCTTTCCAGAATTGTATTTACGATTCATAATATGGGATGGGCTTCTAGACTTATGGGCGATTTAGAAAAGTTCAAAAGTATAATATCGAAGTGGAAACAAAAAAGAATAACAGAAAAATACGGTCATATTTTAAATTATTTCGATGAGGAAAAACGTATGTATAACATAGTAGATAAGGTTATTTGCCTATCTCAGGATACACGTAATTTCTTAATAAATACTTATAAAATTAAACAAAGTAAGATACATCTTATCCCTAATGGTATCAGAGATACGTTTAGTATTGTTTCAAAAAAAGATACTATATCTATAAGAAGAAACAAGTATATTTCTCAAAATGAAAAAATCATTCTATATGTCGGGCGATTAACCGAAATAAAAGGTTGTCTTATTTTACTTAATTGTTTTAGGCATGTACTGGAGAAATACCCGAATTGCAGATTAGTTTTAGCGGGAAGTATGCATAATTCATTACCAATATTAGAAATATGCAATAGTTTTGTTACCAAGGTTAGTTTTACCGGACTTATAAGTCATGCCGAATTAAGACAATGGTATCAGATAGCCGATATTGGAGTAATCCCGTCTTTTACCGAACAGTCCAGCTATACAGCCATAGAAATGATGATGCATGGGTTAGCCATTGTTGCGGCAAACGGATATGGTCTTAATAATATGTTTGAAAATTTCGTTAATGCGTTGACTGTAGATATAGATAGAAAGGACAATAAAAAGTATGAGAGTAACTTCGCCCATGCTATATTAAAAATTTTACAAGACGAAAGTTTATCCTTAAAACTGAAAAAAGGAGCAAGAAATATATTTCATAACAAATACGAACAAAAGCATATGCAGGAAAAGTATAAAAATCTATTTGATTCTTTTGAAAAATATGAATAAATCACCTTTATTACACGATAGATTTAATGACCGTCAGTACTGGGTTGAACTGCTATATAAAATAGAAAGCTATTTACAATATAAGCTGCATCAACCAGTGCCTGCGGTTCGCCTTGCCATTCAAGATAATCGGGAGCCTGGGGATTAACTGCATTCTGATAGCTTGCCAAGGTCCATTGCCTTATTTGTTTTCTCAGTTTCCCTTCCCACGAATCATCATCAACCAGATTCAACCATGGAGATATACCTGTAACAGTACGCCCAAAGGCTTCCATATAGGCGACATTCTTACTGCGTCCATCCCATGTGGAGCCTGTACTCAACTGGCATATTTTGTTTCAATTGGTTATGACTCATATTCTCTACAACAGGGCTTTCTGCGAACACCTAAAGAGCTTGGAGAGGGATTTGATCTTCCTCAATTAAAAATTTGTGCAATGCACAAAATGCATAAAAATATAACCACATCATTTCAGTTCATTGGAAGGTTTACTAGAACAACAGGAAGTAATTTAGGTCCTGCGACTATTATTGCTAACATTGTTGATAATAGTTTTAAAGAAGTGTTAAATGAGTTGTATCAAAAGGATTCGGATTGGGATAAAATCATAAGTCAATCTAATGAAGACATTATCGGAAATATTGTCAAAGAATAAAATTTCTTTAAAAACTTTTCAGATGTGCCAATACCATATAAGATTCCGATACGAAATATTATACCTGTTATGAGTACTGTTGTTTTTAAGTTATATGACAGTAATGTTCTTTAGCACCCTGAAAAATATACTGAATATTTCAAAACCAAAAATATGAAACGGTTGCAGTTGAACACAACGAAAAGAATTTACAGATAATTATAGTACGAAGTACAGAAAATGTTCCTTGTGGAGAAATTGGTGACTTGATTAATACTGAATATGACCTATACATTGCATATTTGAATCCTGAACAGAAACTCTTATATATTAACAGTTCTAATAATGGTTCTACTCATGATAAACTAGCAGAAGCACTAGTTGGTAAAAATATTTCTCTTTATAATGAAGGGGACATATATAGGATTTTACATAACGTATTTTAATTAGAGTTCTTTAATCTTGGATTAAAATCACATTTGGATGGGCCGATTAGTTTTACGATGTATGCTGGAAATGTTATTGTCAAAGGACTGAGTGAAATTGAGAAAGGAATGCATAGTTCGAATTTATTTGGTACAGGCTATGAGGACGGAGAGAAAATAACTATTGACTGCTCAAATAAGGGTCGCGTCTGGACAAAATTGGTTAAATCAATCCCCGATTATTGCTAATGGTATGATAAGACCGGGATTAAATTATTGGATGAAACGATTGATACAAAAAACATTTTTGACTTCATTCAAAAGCCTGAAAGAATATCTAAATTTCCAGAAGGGAAAGTTCCAATATCAATTAAATGGAATGAGAAGTTTTATTATGACCCGCAATCGGCAATTTATGGTTCTAACCTACTAATAGACTACAGTATTGAGTTAGTAGCTCACACACCAAACACTATTGAGTTTGATGTCATTACATAAAGTAGTGTCTCTTCATACTTCCATATGGACAAAGCCAATGTCTGGAAAACGCCCATACGGTAAGTAATAGACCTTCCAATGGAAGGAAATGTAGCTTCGGGTGAAACAAGCCGTTCTAATAATACATTATAGCGTTGCATTCTTCTGAATGATAAATAAAAGTCTATTAGTGCTTTAAGACCTCTATCTTTACAAACTTCCAGTATCTCTACAAGCGTAGGACGGATTACGAAACTGTTATAGTAATCCAGGGCGAATTCAGGCCATCGGAGTACCACCCATCCCCGACATACCATTCATTAAGCTTTTTAATGATAAATATCAGTATTTCTTTATTATATTCTTCATCTATAAAGAGCAGGAAGGCTTCAATCATAGTAATGGTTGTTTTAAGTACAGATACTTTGGGGTAAAGAGCGGAATTTGCAATAATATCAAATGGTTCAGCTTTAAGAATACCTAATCCTATAAATTATTGGAAATCTGTGTTCGCAGAGAATCAGTTGGTACTATAACTAATGTTTTTCATTTTGATTTGCTATTAATAGGCAAAACATTGTTTCTGTTTTTCCTGTTCCTGTTGGTATTACAACTAAAGCAGGCTTATTTTAAATGCTCTAATGTGCTAAAATTGAATGCAATGCCCCTATTTGTGGGGAACGTAATCCGTATTGTACTATTTCACCTATTTTATTCCGTTTTTCTTGTTTATATTGAAATGCATTATGCCATGGACGAAACAATATGTAAAATAGATGGATGCTTGCCTATGAGTAGTTTCTTTTTACAATTTTGAATGGTTCCTAAATCTAGTTTTTGATTTTCATCTAATTGAAGGTAGAATACAGCATCATAGGCTTCTTTGGGATATTTATCCTTATTTTTTGAAAGGAAATAGACAAATCCATGCATAGTTCGAAACTCATAGCCAGAAAAGATATCACCTTCATACTTTTTAAGTATACCTTTCTTGTAGGTCTTTTCATTCTTTCCGGCTGGAATAGAGACTTTTATAAAAAACAATATATACGTGTTCGTCTGGAAGTAAACTATGTATAATTAGGTTTCTTTGATATAAAAATAATTAAAATCATTCTAAATATCGAGATTTCCAAACGAAAAAATCAATATCTAAATAGAGTTTCTATAGACTTTTAAAAAAACAGTGAGATTGGGCATCCTGAAAGGAAATTACATCTCTTGTAATTTCCTAAATTGATTAATGTCTGAATACGAAATTTTAACACCAAGTATATATCTTAAAGTGATCCGAATATGTATTTAAAGATGCTGTAAATTGACGGACAAATGGCAATAGTAGGTCTTCCTCCATTCAATTCTATGCCTGTTATTTCTATAGATAAGTTTATTTGGCAAGGTAACCGTAAAATATTTAGTTCACAGATTGGCGGTATTAAAGAAACTCAGGAAATGCTTGATTATTCGGTAGCCAATAATATTTATCCCGAAGTAGAAATTATTCCCGCAACAGCTTCATCTATTGAAAATGCATACCAAAACGTATTGAATGGAAAAGTTAAATTCAGATACGTAATTGATATGAAGACTATGAAATAATTAGCGGATATTTCAAAAACAGGAATTGAAATACAGAAACAGTTGGTTCAACTCAATCCTATTAAAAGATCAGAACAAGATAGCCGCCCCTCTCTTGTTCTGATCAGTTTATTTAATGATATTCTTTCATCCAATTTTGACGCTTATCTTCTTGAGATTTTATAAATAAACTTTATAAAGTCTGGTTATAACTACTTGGAGCAACCCCATATTGTTTTTTAAAGGCTGATGAAAAATGAGATAAATTCTTGAATCCAACTTCGATATACACATCAGACACTGTAGCCCCTTTTTCTTGAAGTTTTTCATAAGCAGCTTCAAGCCTTCTTTGAATCAGCCATTTTTCGGGAGACAGATTACTGACTTTCTTAAAATCCCGTTTGAATGTAGAAATACTTCTCCCTGTAAAAGTTGCGATATCATCTATCGACAGATCGTACATGTAATTCTCATTCATATAATCAAGAATATCGATCTTCCAAGGCTCTGTAAAATCAAATAATGTCGGGTAAAAACGTTTGTCGATATTCAATAACGAATACACACCTTCCATCAATTTCAAAGTCATAATTTCGTCGGAAGGTTTTATCGATGAATCAAAGTAAGGAATGATGGATTGGAATAAACCTGTAATGTCAGGGCTTTGTGGAAGTTTTATAACACTACGCTTGTGTTTATTACTTTCCTGAGGCAAATCCCGATGTCCTATCTTCTGATATAATTCCCGTAAAACAGGACGTTTGAACGTCATAAATATTCCCATAAAAGGGTCGTCTCCTTTTGGTTGTTTATACATATTCACCCGGTTGTCACGACGAAGAAAAACACATTCTCCGGGACGTACAATTGTCCTTCGTTTTTCTTTCCCTTCTTCTAAGATGTACTCACCTGAGTAGACATAGCAAAGAAAATGTTCGCGAACCATTTCTGTACACATACATTCGTCACTAAAATAGTAACTGAATACAATGTCTGAATAATTGAATGTTATATATTCCTTATTTTTTGATTCCATGATTCGCGATTTTAATTGAGTTATTACAAAGATAACATTTTGCTCAAAAGTTCACTTTGAAAAGATGACCTCTACATTTGTTTAGTATAATCAATAAGCCATTTCACCCTTTCAGGATCATTATGAGAGAAGAATAAGCTTTCACCTTTGTCAAGTTTACTTACGGCTGTCATTTCATCCTGAGTTAACGCAAAATCAAAGACCTCTATATTCTCCTTCATACGCTCACGATTTACCGATTTTGGAATAACTACGACACCTCTCTGAATCAAGAAGCGCAGAGCAACCTGTGCTACAGATTTGGTATATTTATCACCGATGCTTTTCAAGGTCTCATTTGTAAAGAAATCATTCTTTCCCTCGGCAAATGGCCCCCACGATTCTATCTGAGTTCCGTATTGTTGCATTATTTCCTGAGATTTCACCTGTTGATTGAATACATGAGTTTCCACCTGATTTACTGCTGGCTTTATATCCACAAACTCTGCTAAATCAATGAAACGATCGGGATAGAAATTGCTTACTCCGATAGCTTTGACTTTTCCCTCCTTATATGCTTCTTCCATTGCCCGATAAGTACCGTAATAATCCCCGAACGGTTGATGGATAAGCAATAGATCAATATATTCGGTCTGCAATTTGCGCAATGATCCATCTATAGATACCTTTGCTTTTTCGTATCCGGCATTAGAGATCCATACTTTAGTGGTAATAAAAAACTCGTTGCGAGATATGCCACTTTTGCAAATGGCGTTACCAACTCCTTCTTCGTTAAAATAAGCTTGAGCCGTATCGATAGAACGATAACCGATTTTTATAGCTTCCGAGACACAGCGTTCACATTCTTCGGGTGTTATCTGATAGACTCCAAAACCCAGAATAGGCATTTCTATGCCATTATTTAATTTTACGTATTCCATAATAATTTCAATTTTATATTACTTCAAATATTTTTTAAAGAACGATTCCAGTTTATCGAACGGAATCAATTCGGTTTTATCATAAAGGTCTACATGTCCTGCTTTCGGAACAATATACAATTCTTTGGGTTCAGCTGCTAACTTATAAGCATCTTCACTGAAATAACGGGAATGTGCATTTTCACCCGCAATAAATAGTAACGGACGAAGCGAAATCGTTTCGATCATTTGAAATGGAAAGAAATTCATCAATGCCGGATTACTGGTTATCGACATTGCTGTAGTTGCATTGGGATGACTACCACGAGGCATCCTATAATAGTCGAAAAATTCGCGAGATACAGGATGAGTATCTTCGTCTACCGAAGTAGGAGTTCCATATCTATATTCGACAGGAGAACCTTCATATTCAGCCCATCGCTGTTCTGCTATTTGTTTCAGTGTTTCTTGCCGTTGCTCTTCTGCGACCATATCGTTCAATCCTTGTCGGGTGGCACGCCCCATATCGTACATACTGACTGTCGCAATAGCTTTCATTCGTGGATCTATAGATGCGGCACTGACTGCAAAACCTCCACTACCACAAATTCCTATAATACCGATACGTTCTTTATCGACAAAAGGACGTGTACCGATAAAATCTACTGTTGCCATAAAGTCTTCAACATATCCTTCGGGTGTTGAAATATGACGAGGTTGCCCTCCGCTCTCTCCGTTATAAGACAAGTCGATAGCGATAGTAACAAATCCTCTTTCGGCTAATTCCTGTGCATATAATCCGGATGACTGTTCTTTAACTCCACCGTAAGGATGTCCGACTATAATTGCTGCATTTTTTTGATTTCGATCTATGTCTTTTGAAAGATACATATCTCCGACGATTTGTATTCCAAAGCGATTGTAAAAGTGTACCTTCTCTGATATTACATTTTCATTTACAGGGAAAGTTCGCTTATTCAAATCTTCAGCGATTATCTTTTGTGCAGAAGCTATGTCTGTACCGGCTAATATTATTGCTGCCATGATTGCTATTATTTTTTTCATTATTTCTTTTATTGTTTGTAACTGTTATACTCTTCATCCGATACCGGACCATACCATTCAGCTGGACCTTTGCTTACCTGAGTGCTGATACCAATATGAACGAATTCGCTATCAGGTGTAGCCCCATGCCAATGCACAATATTGGGTCTTATCTCCACAACATCGCCCGGATTAAGTAACCGAATTGACTCTCCTTTTTCTTGATAATATCCTTGTCCCGATGTTACAAGTAGTAATTGTCCGCCCGGATGTGAGTGCCAATAGTTGCGGCAACCGGGTTCAAATGTTACGTTATATACTTGGGTGTCAAAATCAGCATTGTTTACCGATAACATTTCTACCCATGCTGTGCCTGTAAAGTTGGCCTCTACTTTTTGTCCTTTAGGAAAAATATCCTTTGCCTCCATATTGTTTTTATTTTCTGATTTATTATTGCAACTAATTGTAAATATTGCTATTAAGCAGATAAGTAATATCCATGTTTTCTTCATTGGCTTTCTGTTTGTTGTTAATATCATTTCCTATTTATAATGCAAAGTAAGGGCTAAAAAGATTAAACTGTTTTGCTTAAAAGTCCAATCTGCTTTGTTGTAAAGACCAAACATTAATTTAAGCTTTTATGGATTATTATTTCAAGAATAATATTGAGATGGACTTTATGACAAAGTTATTTGAGCCGGACAACAAAATAATGATGAATTATTCGACCTTACTTTGTGCCATTAATAGTTCGAATAAAAATTAAAGTATAAGAATGATGAGTACAAAACCCAGAATTATTTGTCATATGATGACTGCTTTGGATGGAAAGATAACAGGTCCATTTATGGATACCGATGCAGCAGAGCTTGTCGGAGGTGAGTATGAACGTATCAATGAACTTTACAAACCTGACGCATGGTTGTGCGGTAGAGTTACGACCGACGAAAATTTTACATTTTACAAGAAACCTTACTTAGATGAAACAGTATCGGAAGTGCCTCAAGGAGATTACATTGCAAAAGATAATGCTGAGATGTATTATGTTTCGGTGGATGCCTCCGGTAGAATCGGATGGGAATCCAATACTTTAAATTATGCAGATAGACCTTCTGCACATATTATTGAGATTTTGACCGAAAAGGCTTCGATGGCTTATCGCGCATTTCTTCGCAGACTTAATATCTCTTATATAATTGCAGGTCAAAAATATTTGGATTGCACGCTGGCGTCTCAGAAATTAAAAGAGCTATTCAATATTAATACTCTTTTGGTATCAGGTGGCGGATATATCAATGCGTCTTTCTTAAATGAAGATTTGATTGATGAATTAAGTCTGGTCATTGCTCCTGTGACTGATTCTGCTTCGGGTACAGTGACCCTTTTTGAAACAGCAGACTATCTACCTCTAAAATCACCGGTAGAGTTCACCTTAGAAAATATAGAAAAATTAAAAGGCGATGGCATCTGGCTTCGCTATTCAGTAAAAAAATAATTTATTAAAGAATAAAAACATGGAAACAAAACAAGTAAAAGCATACGGAAAAGAATCCGTTACACAAGCGTTACACGAAATGACTATCAGCCGCAGGGCAATACAGCCTCACGATGTTGAATTTGAGGTATTATATTGTGGAATTTGCCATTCAGACTTACATCAAATCAAAAACGATTTTGGAGGTACTATGTGGCCAATCGTACCCGGACATGAGATAGTCGGAAGAGTTACAGCTGTGGGTGGTCATGTAAAAGGCTTTAAAGTAGGCGACCTTGCAGCAGTTGGCTGTATTGTGGATAGTTGTGGTCACTGCGAATATTGTGAAGATGGTATAGAACAATTCTGTGACGAAGGAGTAACTTTCTCGTTCAATAGTGAAGATAAAGTATCAGGTGGACATACTTTCGGCGGATTCTCTAAGACTTATGTTTGTAATGAAAAATATGTTTTAAAAATGCCTTCTTTTGAAAATTTGGCAGCTGCAGCACCATTACTTTGTGCAGGCATTACAGTATATTCTCCATTGAAACATTGGGGTGCAGCTCCCGGAAAAAAAGTTGGAGTTTTAGGCATTGGAGGTCTTGGACACTTGGCTGTAAAAATAGCTAAAGCAATGGGTGCGGAAGTTATTGTATTTACTACCTCCCCAAACAAGGTAGAAGATGCAAAACGTTTAGGCGCAGATGAAGCTGTACTATCTTCCGATGCTGAAGCGATGAATAAATACAATCGCAGACTTCATTTTATTATTGATACTGTTTCTGCTAAACACGATGTAAATACTTACCTGAATTTACTTCGTCCTGATGGTAGTGTTGTCTTAGTCGGTTTACCACCGGAAGCTTTAGAAATTGGTGCATTTAATGTTGTTTCGGGAAGGAAAAGTTTCTCCGGATCTAATATTGGTGGAATTGCTGAAACACAGGAGATGCTGGATTTCTGCTTCAAACATAATATTGTAGCTGAAAGTGAGATTATCAATATCGACTATGTTAATACAGCTTTTGAACGTTTAGAAAAAGGAGATGTGCATTATCGTTTTGTTATTGATATGGCATCTTTGGTTTAGTCTCTTTTATTAATTCTATACAGAAATAACATGAAAAAGAAAGTTTTAATATTATCAGCAAGTCCTCGTGTGCGAGGAAATTCTGATATTTTGTGCAACCAGTTTATGTTGGGTGCACAAGAATTAGGACATAATGTTGAAAAAATATATTTACAAAAGGAGAAACTGAACTATTGTACAGCATGTGGCTCATGTATGAAAACTAGAACCTGTGTTCAAAAAGATAATGGTAATCTTATTCTTGAAAAAATGGTAAATGCAGATGTAATTGTTTTTTCCACGCCAGTCTATTTCTATACTATGTGTGGTCAACTGAAAACTTTAATTGACAGAACATTGCCTCGTTATTCTGAATTTAAAGGTAAGGCATACCTTATAGCTACAGCGGCAGACCCTACATTAAGTGCTATTGAAGGAACAGTCTCCGATTACAAAAACTTTCTACGCATGACTCCTGATTTGAAGGATTCAGGACAGATATTCGGACTTAACGCTTGGGATAAAGGAGATATCATCGGTAATCCTGCCATAATGCAAGCCTATGAAGTCGGTAAGAATATATAAGCATTACGAGAAAGCTAAATCATGAATGATTTTAAGGAGTGAAATTACTTAATTAACAGTACTAGTCGATTATAAATGATACGACTAGTACTATTTTTATAAGGAGATCAAATTCAGGTTGTAAATTAGATGCTTCAATCAGGTATATTTCCATTTCAGATAACAATTTATATCTTGGTAAGAATAAAAAAGCCAAATTTGTAAATTAAATGGAATACTATAAATCAAATGTCTGAAAATATATCCTCCGAATCATATACATTGTTTGACAATAAGTTCAAACGTGTTTTATTTTTGATATCGGCACTACTATTACAGTATATTATATCATATCTTATGGATCCTTATTCTTCATATTGGGAGACATATTTTCATCGCAATTTCTTATCCGTTATAGCAGAGTGGATTCTTTCCTTTCTGTTTTGTTTATCTATTTATGAGTCAATTCGGTTTGTAGGACTAAAACTTAATAGAATTGCTCCTTGGACAAAAAGTCCAAGTAAACGAATTCTAATCGAAACATCATCTACCTTCTTAATAGTTTTATTTCTGAATCTTATAGCAACTATTTTTTGTGTATTTACCGATGATCCCATATCTTTAATAGGATTAAATATGTCTATTGAAGAAACCAAAGGCTTGATACAATGGATGGTTTCTAGTTTCATCATTGCATTTGTTATAATGGGTGTTAATATTGCAAATCAATTAATTATCGACTGGAAAAATGAAGCTCTCCGTGCATCTAAATTAAACCAAATTGCAACAGAAGCAGAACTTCAAGCTCTAAAATCACAAATAGATCCGCACTTCGTTTTTAATAATTTAAGCGTCTTGTCTGAACTCATTCTCGAAGATCAACAGCTAGGTTATGAATACACCGAGAACTTCTCAAAAATATATCGCTATATGTTGGTTAATTCTAAAAAGGATTTAATCAGTGTGCAGGACGAGCTTCGTTTTTTAGAGTCCTATATGTTCTTGATAAAACATAGAATTGGGGAAGGAGTTGATTTTGAAATAAGAGTAGATTCTCAAATTGATCATTTGTATATGCCTCCGTTAACACTACAATTATTAGTCGAAAATGCTCTTAAGCATAATAAAACACTCAGATCAACACCTCTGATTATTAATATTTATAACAATACTAAACAGGAACTAGTCATCGAAAATAGCCTCTTCCCTGTTGAAAAAAGATTGGCTTCATCTGGTATAGGTATCGATAATATAGTAAAACGTTACAGACTTTTATCAAAAAGAGTTCCGGAAATAATAAAAACTGAGACCTCTTTTCGTGTAATAATCCCTTTGATAAGCATATGATTGATAAAATTGTAATAATAGAAGACGAGAAACTTAATGCGGACAGACTCAAACGTCTAATTAAAGTAGTTAGACCTCAAGCCAATGTCCTTTGTACACTTGAGAGTGTAGCTGAAAGTATAAATTGGTTCAATACAAGCCCAAATCCGGATATGGTGATGATGGACATTAAACTTTCGGATGGATTGAGTTTCGAAATATTTGAAAAGATCAAAATAGATTGTCCTATTATATTTACTACTGCATTTGATGAATATGCTATCAAAGCATTCAAGTACAACAGTATAGATTATTTATTGAAACCAATAGATAAGGAAGAGTTAAAGGCCGCAATAGAACGAATGGAAAGTTGGCAAAGGGATTATTATGCAAAATCATTGGATGGGCTGTTAAACTATCTGAAACCCAAAGAATACAGAAGCCGTTTTTTGCTATCCTATCGGGATGGTTATAAATCGGTATTGGTCAACGAAGTTGCTTATTTTTATTCAGAACTGAAAGTTACACGTGCTCAACTGTACAATAGTAATAAAGAAGTAATACCCCAAACATTAGAAGAGTTGGAGGGAGAACTCAATCCCAAATTCTTCTTTCGGGCAAACAGGCAGTTTATTATTCACATAGATGCAATCTTACACATCCACAATTTTTTCAACGGAAAGCTTAAATTGGTTTTGAAAAAAAACACCGATATCGAGGTTATCGTAAGTCGAGACAAAGCGAATCAGTTAAAAGAATGGATGAACTATTGAAATACTGAATTCACAAAGGTATTGATAACAATGGGATATTAATACCTGATGCCATCATTCTTGTTTTACTCTTGTGTATGAGGGAACTCCAGAAGCCATACTTATAAGGTACCATAATTAGTAGATCCGCTTTTATGTCAGCTACTTCATCACGTATGGCATTCACTATTTCAGTTGACACTACATTTTTATAATAATACTCGACCCCATCCATCACTTCTTCGATGCTCTCTTTATGCCCAATCTTTAGTTCATCTATTTTATCACTTACATGAAATATTTCAACTTCGGCTCCGAATTTCGATGCTACAAATTGGACTTTATCAAAAGTCTGTTTATGTATTCCTCTCATAATATCACAAGCAAATAATATTTTTTTGATTCCATTATAAGAAGCACCCAAGGGAATAGCTACAATAGGTGTCATTAAACGATTGATCGCAGTAGTTGTTGTATTTCCCAACAAATCCTGTTCTATTGATTTTTGGGGCATACCCATTACTACCAGATCAGCATGATATTCATTTATGCATACTTCTATTTCTTCATAGTAACTACCTGATGTAAAATATGGAATGACCGTTACTTCATAAGATTCAGATATAGAATGAGCTTTAGCTTCTAACTTACTTTTCTCTCGGTTCAATATATCCTCTATCGTTTGCCCCGAAAAACGAGTATTCAATACATGTGCCGATACATTATACAATGTAAATAATACGACTTCGTATTTGTGCTCTGCTGCAGCTTTTGCTGCATATATCGTGGCATTTTCAGATTCAGCCGAAAAATCGGTAGATACAATTATTTTTCTCATTTATATCCTATATTTTATGGTTCAAATATAGAATAGTATGGCCGTATATTTAAAAGAAAATAGCCAAAGCGTAGAAATTTAGAAGTGAAATATCATTTTCTATCGCTGAGTTGAAAAATGAGATTCAACCTCGTATCAATGCATATTTTATCTATGAAAACTTCAGAGGTTAGTATCTTCGATTCAGAATCTAAAATTCCCGTTTCGGTCATTTTTAAACTTTATGCAACCTTTAAATATTGTTTTTTTGCATCCGAATATAATATTCTATTATAAAATCAGAATGCAGATGAAACATTTTTTTATCGGAACTAGAGGCTTTAGGTTATTTTTATTTTTTTCTTTAGTGACGTTACTCTCTTCATGTGGAAGTCGTGAAGAACAAATACCTCCACCTATGGAGGTCGATTTCTTAGAGATAAAACCAACTGCTGCCACAATAGAGAAAAAATATCCGGGACAGATTGAAGGTTCTGTTAATGTTGATATAAAGGCGCAGGTATCTGGCTATTTAGACAAGGTATATGTAAAAGAGGGTGTCTATGTTCAGAAAGGACAAACTCTCTTTAGTATAAAAGCCGATGTCTACAATGAGCAGGTACAAAGCAGTCAGGCCGCATTAAAGACAGCTTTGGCTACGGAAGAAACAGCCCGAATAGAACTGGAAAAAATTAAACCTTTAGTTTCAGGACAAGTTGTGTCTGAAATTCAGCAAAAAACAGCTGAAGCAAATTATGCATCGGCTAAAGCGCAAGTCGCTCAAGCCAGAGCTGTTTTAGGCTCTTCACAAATCAATGCTAATTTTACTTTAATAAAAGCTCCTGTAAGCGGCTACAGCGGTCGTATTCCGAACCGGATAGGAAATCTGATAACACCTTCTGATACAACACCATTAACCACATTATCCGAAATAGATCAGGTATTTGTCTATTTCTCTTTAAGCGAGTCGGATTACATTTCATTTACAAAAGATTTGAAATCTGGAGAAGGCTCAGATATCGTTAAACTGGTTATAGCTGATGGCAGTATCTACGAACATCAGGGGAAGTTAGAAACTGCGAGTGGAAACATAGATGCTACAACAGGCAGTATATCTTTCAAAGCAATATTTCCGAATCCTGATAAAATATTACGATCCGGAGGAACTGCAAAAGTTGTACTAAGTAAAACCATACAATCGGCCGTATTGATACCGATGGCTAGTGTAAAAGACATTCAGAACAAGCTTTTTGTTTTTGCTCTTGCCGATAGTAATAAAGTAGCAATGAAGCCTATTGAAATAAAAGGCAATTCGGGCAATGACTACATTCTCAAATCTGGTTTAGACAATAAAGAGAAAATAGCCATTAATAGAATTGATGCCCTTACCGAAGGTGTAGTAGTTGCTCCTGTTATTTCTTCGGATACAGGAAGTAAATGACAGATTTCTACTTATCAATTAATAAGTCAACAGAATATGCTAAAAAAAATAATAGACAGACCGGTAACAGCAACTGTAATTTCGGTCATCTTCGTTATACTTGGAATTATAGGGTTGTTGAGACTTCCTATCACCCGCTTTCCAGACATCTCTCCTCCCACCGTAATGGTTTATGGCAGTTATCCGGGAGGAAATAGCGAAACGGTTATTCGCTCGGTAGTTACACCATTGGAAGAACAAATCAACGGTGTAGAAAATATGGAATATATTACCTCTTCGGCAAGTAATGATGGTACTTTCTCTATTCGAATTATTTTTAAACAGGGAACTAATGCAGATCAGGCGGCTGTAAATGTTCAGAATAGAGTACAGCAAGCTACACCCATTTTACCGGAAGAGGTTACCCGTATGGGATTAACTACCTCGAAACAGCAAAATAGTACAATAGCTTATTTCAATGTATATACCGAAGATAATGAAAAGTACGATGAGTTATTTTTGCAGAATTATGTGAATATCAATCTTATTCCACAAATCAAGCGTGTATCCGGCGTAGGACAGGTTCAGATGTTTGGAGTAAAAGACTACTCTATGCGAGTATGGCTTAATCCGCAGAAAATGGCATCTTATGGGTTAATTCCTCAAGATGTAACAACAGCGATTTCAAGCCAGAGTATTGAATCGACCCCCGGTAAACTCGGTGAAGAATCTGATGCTGCATTAGAGTATGTAATTCGTTATAAAGGAAAGAAAAACCGTCCCGAACAGTACGAAAACATAATAGTAAAAAAACGTGGTACAGATTTTATCAGACTGAAGGATGTAGCTCGTATCGAATTCGGATCAATAAATTACAGCGGCGATACCAAAGCTGATGGAAAAAATGCTGTAACGATGGCTATATTACAAACATCAGGGTCGAATGCCAATGAGGTAGAAATAGGTGTACGAAGCGAGATAGAAAAAGCCTCAAAATCATTTCCTCCGGGCATCAAGTATAATATTCTGATGAGTAGTAAAGACCGCTTAGATGAAGCTACAGGACAAGTGCGTTCGACACTAATAGAAGCCTTCATTTTGGTATTTATTGTTGTCTTTTTATTTCTTCAGGATTTCCGATCGACCATTATTCCAGCAATTGCAGTACCGGTGGCTATTGTCGGCACATTCTTCTTCCTTCTGATATTTGGTTTTACAATCAATATCCTTACTTTATTTGCCTTAGTACTGGCAATCGGTATTGTGGTCGACGATGCAATTGTTGTCGTCGAGGCGGTACACAGTAAGTTAGAAGGTTCGAGTATGTCGGGCAAAGAAGCAACTCACAGTGCTATGGGTGAAATCAGTGGAGCCATCGTTTCTATCACCCTTGTGATGTCTGCGGTATTTATTCCTATCGGTTTCATGACTGGATCTTCGGGGATATTCTATCGACAATTTGCATATACACTGGCTATTGCAATTATCATTTCGGCAGTAAATGCTTTAACATTGACACCTGCCCTATGTGCTTTACTATTAAAGAATACTCATAAGCCGGGCGAAGAAAATAAACCCAAACGAGTACGATTTGGACAACGATTCTTTATAGCATTCAATACTAGCTTTAATCGTATAACAGATAAGTATATCCACAGTGTAAACTTTTTAGCTAAGCGAAAATGGTTGTCGGCAGGTTTAGTTACACTTACGATTGTTATTGCGGGATTATTGGTTAATAATACACCACGAAGCTTTGTACCGATGGAAGATGACAGCTTTATAGTATATAGTTTGTCTATGCCGCCCGGAACAGCTTTAGACAGAACAACAGAGGTTGCCGAAAAAATTAATACAGTATTGGATAGTGTAGAATCTATACAAACCAATACAAGTATAACGGGTTTCAACTTGTTAAGTAATAGTTCTGGTCCCGCCTATGCAATGGGATTTATCAAGCTAAAAGATCCGAAAGACAGAGGAGCGGTAAAAGATATTGACCAGATACAAGCTATAATTACAGAGAAACTGAATACTATAAAAGAGGGATCTGTAATGGCTTTCCGAAGTCCTCCTGTTGATGGATATGGTGTTACCAATGGAGCCGAACTTGTATTACAGGACAGAATGGGACGCGATCCGGCATCATTGAAAGAGATGGGCGATAAAGTAATAGGAGAAATTATGCAACAGCCCGGAGTACAATATGCTTACACCATGTTTAGGGCCGATTATCCTCAATTAGAATTGGAGGTAGATGAGGATAAAGCTTCTCAACTGGGAGTAGATGTCAGCAATATGCTAATGACAATTCAAACTTATTTTGCAGGAGATCAATCTCTCAATTTTACAAGATTTGGTAAGTTCTATCGTGTAAACATCAAAGCGGATGGTGTATTCAGAACAGATCAGGAATCTCTTAATCAGATATTTGTCCGTAACGAAAATAACGAAATGGTTCCCGTTAAGTCAATTGTCAAATTAGAAAAGGTATATGGGCCAGAGTCTGTAAACCGTTACAACCTATACAACTCTTTAACGATAAATGTTATGGCTGCACCCGGAACGAGTAACGGGGCACTTATGGATGTATTGGAAAAGAGTGTCTTAAACTCTTTACCATCAGACTACAGTTATGAATGGACAGGATTGAGTTTAGAAGAAAAAGCATCAGGTAATCAGACTATATTTATATTGATGCTCAGTCTCTTGTTTGTATATTTTCTTCTGTCTGCTCAATACGAAAGTTACCTGCTTCCGTTGGCTGTATTACTATCAGTACCAACAGGTATAATCGGAGCTTTCTTAGGTATAAAAGCAATTGGATTCGATAATAATATTTATGTGCAGGTCGGCCTCATTATGTTAATTGGGTTACTCGCCAAGAATGCTATTCTTATTGTTGAATTTGCCTTGCAACGAAGGCAAGCAGGATTATCCATTCTCGAATCGGCTCTCGCCGGATCAAGAGCTCGGTTAAGACCTATCATAATGACATCTCTTGCTTTTATCGTGGGTATGATTCCTCTGATGCTTGCTACAGGTGGAGCGGCATCAGGTAATAAATCTATCAGTACAGGAGCTGCCGTTGGTATGCTTAGTGGAGTAGTATTAGGTATATTCGTTATACCATTATTGTATATGTTTTTCCAATACCTTCAAGAGAGATTCTCAGCTGGTAAGGAGTAATAATTTATGACAATTATAAGATGAAAATATTAAATAAATGGACATTGATTTTAGGGTTTTCTTTCGTTTTTCTGTCCTCATGCAGTATTGGAAAAAAGTATAGTCGCCCAGCTCTCGATCTTCCTGAAAATTATAAAGATCAACAATTAACGGTAACGGCAGACACTTTGCTGTTACCTTGGAAAACATTTTTCAGAGATCCCTTGCTTATTGGATTAATAGAAAAAGCGTTGGATAAGAATAATGATATATCTGTTGCCATGATGAGTATGGAACAGTTAGAACTCAGTTACAAGCAGGCAAAACTGGAACTGCTTCCTGTACTTGATTTAAGTGCGGGAGCTAGCAGAAACTGGTTCTCTAAAAATTCTTTAAACAGTTCACTTGGAGAACAAACCGGCAAATCATACACCGATGATTATACTGCAACTCTCAAGCTGACTTGGGAAGCTGATATATGGGGTAAAGCCAAAATGCAACGAGAAAATGCCCGGGCTAATTATCTGGCGCAAAGAGAAAATCTGTCTGCACTAAAAACCAGAATCATCGTACAAACAGCTCAAGCATATTACAACCTGTTGGCTTTAGATGAACAAATAAAGATAGCTAATAGGAATGTCGTTTTAAGCGACAGTACATTAAGAGCAATTAACCTGCAATATAAATCGGGACAGGTAAATTCATTGGCTGTTGGACAAGCTGAAGCTCAGTTGAAAACGGCTGAGTTGCTTGTGCCTCTTTCTTTACAAGAAATTGCGGTACAGGAAAATGCGCTGAGTATTCTCTGCGGTAGTTATCCCGACAAAATACAACGGGCTGAAGGCTTACAATATGCCATTTCTTGGGAAACATTTCCAGTCGGGATACCTGCTATGTTATTGAGTAGAAGGCCTGATGTGAAAGCGGCTGAATATGCTGTTATTGCAGCTAATGCCAAGTCTGGATTAGCTAAAGCAGCCATGTTTCCGGCTATAAGTTTGACTCCTTCAATAGGTACAAATTCATATAAGTTTAACAAATGGTTTGATCTGCCCAGCTCACTTGTAAAAAACTTAGGGGCAAACCTTACAGCTCCTATTTTTCAAAAGAAATCATTAAAAACAGCGTATGAAATAGCTAAAATAGAACAGGAGAAATCGGCAACTCAATTCCGACAATCAGTTTTAACGGCCGTCGGTGAAGTCTCTGATGCATATGCTAAATCGAAACATGCTGATGAGAGATTGGCTCTAGCCAGGCTGAAAAAATCATCGTTAGAAAAAGCAACCAAAGATGCATTGCTCTTGTATAAGAGTGGAATGGTGACCTATCTAGAGGTAATTGTTGCTCAGAACAATGCTCTTCAGAATGATTTGGAACTAATAACTATTCAAAAAGATAAGCTCTATGCTGTTATTGATTTGTATCGGGCTCTTGGTGGTGGAGTGGATGATTAATAACAAACAAGAACAGTATAAAGTAGGACTAATGTATAATTTATTAGTCCTTCTTTGTTTTATAATAGTTGATTTTACATTTTACTTGTGAGTAAGATGTATAGGATTATATTAAAAACATGCATAAATTATTTGTGAAATTAACGTTCTTTCAATCAGAACATTTCGATACAATTATATATTTTTGCATTAATGGCAGATAATCTAAAACATTCACTATTGGCTAAAGATTCAAGTTTTGAGGCCAAATACCTAAACTTCAAGGGATGCTTAAATCATCCTTTGGATGTTGCTGGTTGCACTATTTTTATATGCAAAACAGGGCAAGCTGAGATTCGCTTAAATTTCCAACCATATAAAATTAAATCAGGCAATATCCTTATTCTATTTGGGGATACAGTGATGATACCTGTAAGTATTTCTGAAAATTTCTCCATTTTTACAGTTTCTGTATCTGATGATATTATTGATGAGTTATTATATAATACTTCTTCCGATTTTTTTGATTTTATTTATGCTAATCCGATTTTATCACCTAGAAAGGAGCAACGGAATTTACTAATAGGTTGGGAACAGCAAATATTGTGGATACTAAAACCTGAAAACAAAACAGTCGCCAACAAAATAATATCGAACACTTTAGTTAGTTTCTTCCTTACTGTGGAGAGTACTGTAAATAGGATACACGAATTAACAGGTGTTAAGTATAAGGCGAGCCAAAGTTGGATATTAATCAATAAATTCACAAAGCTTCTATTCAAACATGGACACGAGAATAGGAACGTTATTTTTTATGCCAATAAACTATGTATTACTCCTGGCTACTTATATAAAGTGGTATCTAAAATTATGCAAACCTCCCCCAAAGACCTTATTGATAATTATGTTATAACAGAAATGAAAATCCTACTTTCAACAACTAACTTATCAGTGAAAGAAATTGCTGATGAATTACATTTTGAAGATTCTTCTTATATGTGCCGTTTTTTTCGAAAACAAACAGGCTTTTCATTAACCGATTATAAAAAGACGAACTAAAAGAAACCCGAAAAGACTTTCTCTTTTCGGGTTTCAATTTATGAATAATTATCTACTCACTAAATCAAGTCGGTCCAAGCTAACAGTGCTTTTAATAGAGCCAAATACAACAACAGCTTGCTTCCCCTTCAATTTCAGAACAGTTCCAATAGCTGTTTGTCCAGATAGCTTTACACTATCACCTTTTTCTATTTCTCTATTTTTGACAGATTGTTCTTCTATCTTTATGAAAGCTTCTTCTTTGACTTCTTCAGTAGGAAGATCCATTTGACCATTGGGGAACGTATTCTCTTTTCGCTTTTCTTCCCAGAAATTTTTATCTTTTACTATAGATCGCAAAAAGTTGTCCATGTTTATATATTCGTTACCAATTTTGTCTGATGCTTCAATTATAATATCTTCTGGAAGTCCGATTTTACGAGCTACCTCAACCGCAAATGAACTTCCTGGATTACCTATAGATAGTTGATACAATGGTTGCATTAGTTCAGTATCATAAAGCATTGCTCCATTGATAATTCCGTCTGTTTCATATGCAAAACATTTGAGATTTTGGAAGTGTGTCGTTATAACTCCAAAACTACACTTCTTATTGAAACTATCAAGCAATGTTTCGGCAATAGCACCTCCAATCTGAGGTTCCGTTCCTCCACCAAACTCGTCAATCAGAATAAGAGTCTTACTAGTACTGTTGGCAATGAAGAACTTCATATTTGTAAGATGCGATGTATATGTACTCAAGCTGTTTTCCATACTTTGTCCATCACCGATGTCTACAAAGATATTTTCAAATATACCTGCCCGTGACCCCTCCTGTACAGGGATAAGTAATCCGCATTGTAACATATATTGTAACAAGGCGACTGTTTTTAGGCAAAGAGATTTACCTCCGGCATTAGCTCCTGAAACGATCAAAAGTCTGTTTGTATAATTAAGACCAATATTTAGCGGATGAGCTCTCTTGCGTTCCATGAGTAGCTGTATATTCAATAACGGATGAACAGCCTGTACCCATTCTACCTGTTGCTTGTCCTCAAACACAGGTTTAATGCCGTTGATGCGTACCCCAAAAGCGGCTTTGGCACGGATAAAGTCGATTTCAGCCATGAAGTGATACGAACGTAACAGATCTGTAATCTGTGGACGGATGAGGTCTGTTAAGTCGATAAGGATTTTTACGACCTCGCGGCGTTCGTCTGCTTCCAAGTCCTGAAGGCGTTTTCGTGCCTCTGCAACTGCTTCCGGCTCTATATATACAGTTTTTCCGCTACCGGAGCCTTCGTGTACGGTTCCTTTTATCTTCCGTTTATTGCCTGCTGCGACCGGAATTGTCATACGTCCGTCGCGTAGGCTCAACTGTGTATCGCGGCTGATAAGCCCTGCGGCTTGTGCATCGCGTAAAGCAGCCTGCATATTGCGGTTTACCGCTTTTGCAGCTTCGACCTTGTCGCTGCGGATATCCGAAAGACGGCGTGATGCGTTGTCTTTGACCTGAACAGAAGATTTGTCAAGGATAGAGTTCGCCTTTTCTACTATTATAGGGAAAGTCTTTATTTTGCCAGCCATAGACGAAAGCGCAGGGTATTTAGTTCCATGCACGAAATCGACAATCTTAATGATTGTTTGCAGGGAATTAGCCAGGTCTGCTATATCGTTTTCAGACAGCCATAATGTTACGTCTTTTTCAACCCTCTGTAACGGTTCGCGTACATCGAGGAAATAATCTACTGGAAAATCCTCTTTATTACGAAGTATTTGAAGGAACTCGCCTGTTTGCTCCAGCCAAGTGGAGATAGTTTTATAGTCCGAAGAAAACGTCATAGCCGATACCTGTTCTTCTCCAAGTGGGCTAAGGCATTTTTCTATAATAAATTCGCGGATCGAATTAATACCGATTCTTTGTTCAAAATTATCCAGGTAAATCATAAATCTCAGATATTGTGATACCAACTATCAGCCATCAGAAAACTGACAGAATGATATCCGTTGATAAAAATAAATTAATTGAAGGGAAACTGAGATTATCCCATATTGCGACAAAAACACAGAATTGCTACTGACAATATAATGGTCGGTGGTTTGACACCTCATCAGACGAGATGTGACCTCACAATATGGGGCTATGCGGATACACAATACATAAAATATTTTTTATTTTTATTGATGCAAAGTTAATACGATTATTAATAAGACACAAACACATATATAGAAATATATATTGCCCGGAATGACGTTAAGATACTTATAATGAATGGATTAATCGATAAAGATGCAACTATACAAATATATAAATGTATCGAAAAGTACCGATATAGGCGTGATTATTATTGAACCATTGCTTTATCAAGACTGTAATTTTGCGATCTATGGATTATATCGAATTATTACTTAGGCAAATATCATGTAAAGACGGAAGAGGACCTATTGAGAAGGCTCTTCATGATGTATATTTCTTTGGGCCGTTCTCCAGCAAAGCATTAGCTCGTGAGTTACTTCTCCCTGTACCAGTTTTAACAGCCTTGAAAAAAGAGTGTATAAAGCTCGGAATATGGAAACAAGAGAAAGGTGCAGGAATTACAGTAACAGAAGAAGGAAAACGATATTTTGAAAAAGATTATGGTTTCGAAGGAATTGATAAAGCATTATATCTTTCCATATTAGAAAATAAAAAAGATAGAAACTTGCTCATTCAGGAACTAAGTAATAAATACCGAGAACTGTTCAAGCAAAGGCCTACTGTTGATGTTACAGTAGACCAAGCTAAATGTACTGTGGAAACATCGTTTCGACGAGCTATGCTTTGTTTATCCAATGGAACTTTGATTGGAAAAAGAATATTATGCCTAGGTGATGATGATTTTATTTGTATTGCACTTGGGTTATTGCTCCAGCAAATTTTTCCGACTAAGACTAGCTATAGATCAAATATATGCGTTTTTGAGATTGACGAAAGATATATAAAATATATTAATGAGCTATCTGCCCATTACTCCTTGCCAGTAAAATGTGAAAGGATAGATTTGAAATCCCCTCTACCAATATCGTTGTTAAACAGCTTCGACTGCCTCTTTACTGATTCTCCTTATACGCTTGAGGGTGCTTCGTTGTTTTTATCTCGAGGAATCAGTGCATTAAAGCGGGAGCGGGGATTGAATATTTTTTTCTCTTTTGGGAACAAGCCTATTAATGAACTACTTTCCTTGCAAAAATGCTTTCAGTTACATGGTTTGTCAATAAGAGAGATGTACCAACAATTCAATGAATACGAGGGTGCCTCTCTTTTAGGAAATACGGGACAGATGATAATATTAGAGACTACTGACCAAACAAGAGCTATCATCCCTGTCGATAAGAAGAGCAACCGTAATATTTATACAGGGATCATAAAGCTGAGGAATAGTATCTATAGCTGCAAAGAATGTAAGCATCCGTTTGTTACAGGAGCCAACCGGAGATTCCGCACTATTGAAAAGTTAAAAGAAAATGGATGCCCGCTCTGTGGATGTAAGTTTTTCAATCAGGAAAACAGGATATTTAAGAGCGAATCCTCAATTTCAACGAAAGTACTAGGAAGGCATATATTGGCAGACTTTTATGGATGCCAAATAAAAAATCTAAATAATACTGCCTATTCTTTATGTTCGCCGAATCAATAACTACCGGATGTTTACTTTCATTAATATTTCCAAAGCTTTTAGCCCATTTGTATAATACCTTATTTCTATTAGCTACTGTTCAGCTTTAATGACAGAAGGAATTGCTTTGAAAAGTTCCGAATCCCAATCAGAGTTCCCGTCTGCCACCTCAGGATGATAATATTTTGGAATCCCCACACCTTACACAAAATAGCCAGATTTTCTACCGTTTGAGGATCATACTGTTCTATTGTCACCCTCGAACTATCCTGATAATTATTTTCTCTATTCTGCTTACAGGATACAAAAACAAATAATAATATAACAACTATAGTTTGTGTTTTTTATAATGCTTTTAATAATTATATTTGGTATTCTAAATATAATTATTAAATTTAACACTTAATCTTGTCACACATGAAAAATACTATAACTCAAAAAGTAGATCAAATAGCTGAATGTATATATAATAAAATAAATTCACAAGAAAAAGAAAATAGCCTAGGCTTATACAATGGAGAATTTGGCATTCTATTATTTCTATACCATTACGCTAAATATACGCAAGACCCCAAGTATATTTCATTGACCGAAACCTATACGGAAGAGTTGTTGGATATACTTGCCGAAAAACTTCATTTTCACACATTCTGTAGTGGATTATCGGGTATATTATATTTATTCGAATTTTTGCGTGAAAATAATTTAATAGATATAGATACAAATGATGCCCAAGAAACATTCGAAGATTATCTTATCTATAAAATGAGACAGGATATAACCAACAACCATTATGATTTTATGCACGGTGCGTTAGGCGTTGGTTTATATTTTCTGAGAAAAGGATCAAATAAGGATGTTATAAATGAACTAATCGAATATTTATACAATACTGCAGAAAAAGACTCAGTAAATAAAACCTGCAAATGGAAGTCGTTGATAGACATTAAAACACAGAAATATGGATATAATATTGCTTTATCTCACGGCATCTCAAGCATTGTTTTATTTCTCTGCCAAGTGTTAAAGGAAGGTACTTTTGGTAATAACGAGAAAATTCATGAAACATTAAATGGAGCTGTAAATTATATATTATCTCAGCAAATTGATCCACTAATGTATGGTTCGTACTTTCCAAGTCAGTCATTAGAAAATAATTCTCCTATAATTAAAAGCCGTCTAGCATGGTGTTATGGAGATTTAGGTGTTGCTTTAGCTTTATGGTATGCCGGAAGAACGACTAATAATAAAGAATGGGAGGATAAAGGGATGGAAGTCTTACTCTATTCTGCAAAACGGAAGACTCAAACCGAAACATATGTTATGGATGCAGGCATTTGTCATGGTAGTGCTGGTCTTGCCATGATTTATCGCAGACTATATATTGAAACAAAAAATACTGCTTTTGAAAAAGCAGCCACTTATTGGATTGAGAAAACATTGAATTTCTCGCAAAGCGACAATGTTCTTATAGATTATGTCTCTTATAGAAGTGACGGGGTAAAAGAATATTCTTACAATTTGTTAGAGGGAATATCAGGGATAGGTTTTGTCCTTTTAGATAAGCTAAGTAATGATAATCAAAAATGGGACGAAATATTTTTAATATCGTAGAGGAATCCGAAAATCTTTAAGAGGAGGATTAAATAGTAAATTTTAACTATCATGAAAAAGAAGAAATTGACATTCAAGAAAGAAGCTATTGCGAATCTCAGTAATCCGGAAATGAATAATTTAAGAGGAGGTAATGGGTTTAATAGTGAAGCGGTTATAGCCCCAGCAGACCCTGCAGCGGAAGCTGATCCTTATGCAACCGAAAAATGCAATAATGATTGCATTGGTAGTTTTGCTTGTGGTAATGGTGGTTCTGGTTCATGTGAGGACCCTAAGAAAGACGACGGCCCGAAGTACAATGAGTTTGACTACGAAACACTTATGTGTCCGACAAGAGTAGGGATAACATGTAATAATTGTAAATAGTATGCAGTACAGAGTGTTTCTGCTAACATTCTGTACTGCATACTATTTAGTATATGGAATATAAAACATCAAAAATCTAAAAAGTATGAAGAAATTGATTTTAAAAAAAGAAGTGATAGTACTGCTTAGCGATAGTGAATTGAACTCACTTAGAGGCGGCAAAGAAGAGAAGCAAACATATGACGCCTCTAACTGCGTTAAAACATCTTGTGAATGTCCGATTGATGATGGTAATCCTGGGTCTATTGGCGTAGTTTGTGGTCAACAAACTGATATTTATCATTGTAATGATAATTCAGGACGAGATTTCGGATGTGTCGAAACTGTTTATGAGTGCCTATAACGCTAAGAGATATTCTAAATATATAATTCCTATTTAAGTCTTTTACTCACTAAAGAGTTGAAGACTTAGGGGAATTGTAGCTGGAGAACAACCTCTCTTTTAAGCTCTATCTGGAAAATTTGGAATATAAATATATAACGTTATGGCTCCAAAATTTTTATTTTTAGTACTGCTTTCGACTCTAGTATCATGCAGTTCTGTCCAAAAGGAAAAAGCAACGTCATCATGGAATGACAACTTAAGTACCGAGCAAAACATTGCAAAGAATGCTCTCCCATTTCAAACAGATAACAAATTCCCGTTTTTAGACGAAATAGCCAAGACAAAAACAGTTATTGTACTTGGAGAACAAGATCATTATGACCTAACGACTTCTGAAGTAAAAACTAACATGATAAAATATCTGCAAACCAAAGGTCATAAATATGTTGGTTTAGAGGCGTTGTCATTTATGGCTGGATATTTATTTTCCAACCCAGATTATATAGAAACAACAAAGAATTGGAGAATTGAATACATGTGGAGTCCGGTATGGGTAAAGCAGCAATCATGTCAATCAATAATCTCGGCCATAAACAATAGAAGTATTAAAGTATGGGGTATTGATACTTTTGTTAGCAAATATGATATTCCTGCGGTAAAAGCAATTCTAGATAAATATTCTTCTAAGACATTGCAAATAGATATTAATTGGGAGCAATTGGAGGATCTGTATAAAAGAAAGTTTTATAATTCTCTATCATCTACAGTTTCCGAGCAATATCAGCTTATGCGTATGATTGATTCAATAGCTAATTATACTCAATATCTTATAAAGATGGATAAAGAAAAGCAGGTAGATCTTTTAGCTATCATACAGTGGGTTAGAAATGTCAATACACAATTTTCAGGGACAGAAATAAAGCCTTCTATGGATCTTATATTTTCTTTAGCAAACAGGAATAGAGACAATCAGATGGCTGAAAATGTAAATTGGCTTACAGAGCATTTCCCTAACGAAAAATTCTCAATCTGGTGTGCAAATTTCCACGCAGCGAAAGACATTTCACAAACAACTTATCCAACCGATTCTCTATTGTATTTTAATATGCAAACTATGGCTGAAGGTATATAAAATAAACTGGGAGACAAGTTATACTCTCTTGCATTCACATCCTTAAATTGTAATAAC